>Ga0209211_10000048_pt1 | contig 266791 bp, 266 predicted proteins | sample RifGroA2_FD_183992 | JGI IMG/M metagenome (GOLD analysis project Ga0209211, IMG submission 183992) | Groundwater microbial communities from Rifle, Colorado, USA - Groundwater A2 (SPAdes) (version 2) | ecosystem: Environmental > Aquatic > Deep subsurface > Groundwater | place: Rifle, Colorado...
ACTAGTTCCAAAGAACTTGGCACTCGCCATCAAACGCCCACGCTTATCGGCTGTATATTTTTAATGAACCAGATCACTCACAAGACCGTAGTCTTCTTTGTTTTCCCGACTTAGCTGCGATCAGCTGAGCCCTGAATTCTAGCACAGTTTTTGAAGAACTGTCAAACTTTTGAAAACTTTTTTGTTTTCATCACCTTTCAAACCCAGCATCTTGCGACACACTGCTCTACTTAGCGAAGCCTTGAATTATATACCGGTTTTTACACCACCTACAACCCAAAACCAAACTTTCTTCCCCCACCTTCTCGACATCAGCAGCAACAGGACCTAGGCCCCATCACCACCCACATCTTCAGCATCACCACATTTCTGCAGAACCGCCTCAGTAGCGAAGCCCTCGACTATAGCACTAATTTAGAGAGGCTGGAAAGAGATGGGGACGAAAATTCGCAAGACCACGGAGCAAGCGCCCCCGCTGGCACACTTGGGCGGAAAGAGCGTCCAGCATCATGAGATGTTTGGGTTCTACCGGAGCGCGGACAGAGCAACGGGGGCCTACACACCGTGCTGCAAGCGCATGTCACATGCACAGCACTCCCCATGTGAAGAGACGAGCCCACTGAAGCGGCGCCGAAGATCCCCAACAGGCTTATACGGCCCGCCCCGATAATCTTGCTCTTATGGCACTTATCACCTTACTGGACGCCCAACTCGCATTTGGGCACGTTGCATTGCTGGACCACGCTGGCTTTTCTCTGGAGACTGCGGAACGTGTCGGCCTGATCGGCCGCAATGGCGCGGGCAAATCTTCGCTTCTCAAAATTCTTGGAGGCCTTGCAAAACCAGACGACGGCTCGCTCCAGGTACAGCAAGGAGTGCGGATTGCATTTGTGGCCCAGGAACCTTCCCTGGACGCTACCGCCACCATCTTCAAATCTGCATCCGAAGGATTGCAGCGGGTCATCGCGATCCGCGACCAGTACCTGTCGGGCGCGGAAGGACTGGACCTGGATGCATTGCAGTCGGAGATTGAAGCGTACGACGCCTGGAACTGGGAGCAGCGGGTGGAGGAAACCCTGCAGCGGCTGCACCTTGATCCGGACGCGGTGGTCGGTACGCTGTCGGGCGGAACCAAAAAACGCGTGGCCTTGGCACAGGCGTTGGTGGCACGCCCAGACGTGCTGTTGCTGGATGAGCCGACCAACCATCTGGATCTTGATTCGATTGAATGGCTGGAGGACCTTCTGCTCGACTTTCCCGGCAGCGTTGTCACCATCACCCATGATCGATCGTTCCTGGACCGGGTCGCTACGCGAATTGTGGAACTCGACCGAGGCCAGCTCCGGTCTTACCCCGGAAACTTCGCGCAATACCAGATACAGAAAGAAGAGCAGCTGGCGCAGGAGGCTGTCATCTCGGCCAAAGCCGACAAGCTTTTGGCGCAGGAAGAGGTCTGGATACGTCGTGGCGTCGAAGCACGCCGTACGCGCAGCCAGAGCCGCATCAGCCGCCTGGAGCATTTGCGTGCGCGCCGCGAAGCACGTCGCGAGGTGGTCGGCAGCGTTCGCATGGATGTGGCAACCGGTGGTTCCAATGGCTACCAGGGCAAGATCGTCGCTGAACTGACCGGGGTGGGCAAATCGTTCGGCGACAAGACCATTGTTCGCAACTTCACGGGGACCATCCTGCGCGGCGACAAGGTGGGACTGATTGGCCCCAATGGTGCAGGCAAGACCACGCTCCTCAAAATGATCCTTGGCGAGCTCGCGCCTGACGAGGGCACCATCCGCCAGGGAGCCAACCTGCAAGTTGCGTATTTCGACCAGATGCGCCACGCCGTCAATCTGGATGCCACGCTGGAAGACTTCATCAGCCCGGGCAGCGAATGGATCGAGATTGGCAACCAGCGCAAACACGTGAAAAGCTATCTGAGCGATTTCCTGTTCTCTCCGGCCCGCGCGCACTCACCGGTTCGCTCGCTATCGGGAGGCGAGCGCAACCGTTTGCTGTTGGCGCGGCTGTTCGCCCGTCCTGCCAACGTCCTGGTGCTGGATGAACCCACCAATGATCTGGACATCGACACGCTGGATCTCCTAGAAGAGCTGCTGGAGAACTATGAAGGTACGGTCTTCCTCGTCAGCCACGACCGGACATTTCTCGACAACGTCGTCACCAGTACCATCGCATTTGAAGGCGATGGACTGTGGCGAGAGTACGAAGGCGGCGTGCAGGACTGGCTGCTGCAATCCAAGCGCAGCAGGGCTCTCAACGCTTCAGCACCCGCCACCAAAAAGGTTGATGCGGAAATTTTGAGTCAAAATGCCGATCAGCGCTTATCCAACAAGCCCGAACAGCTATCAAAAAAGAAGCTTAGCTACAAGGAGCAGCGCGAACTGGATCAGCTCCCGGCGCTGATCGCCAACCTGGAATCCGAACAGCAGGCGCTCCAAGAGGCACTGGCAGATGGGACCCTCTACAGCACCGATCCGGCGCGGGCAGCAGTCATGACCGCGAGGGCGGGCGCGATCGAAGACGAGTTGATGGCCGCACTGGAGCGCTGGACAGCCCTGTCCGCATAGCGTTAGCCGGTCGGGGAACATAGCGCGGCCCGCAGGAAACCATCCAGCCTGCAGCGCTCAAGGGCCGCGTTATTCCATCAGATGCGGTGGTGCAGCCGATCCGTAGCGCCGCGCAGACGGGTGATCAGCGCAGGCGCGATCTGCCCCAGCGGCAGAACCTCATCAGCAGCGCCATGGGCAATGGCCTCACGCGGCATGCCAAAGACAATACAGGTCGCCTCATCCTGCACATAGTTGTAGCTGCCGGCGTCCTTCATTTCGCGCATCGCAGCCGCTCCATCATTACCCATTCCAGTGAGCATGATGCCGAAGGCGTTGCGTCCAACCACTGCGGCGGCAGATTTGAACAGCACTTCCACCGAGGGCTTGTGGCGATTCACGGGCGGACCATCATCCACCACCGCCACGTAGTTGGCACCACTGCGCGCTACATGGAACTGGGTCCCACCTGGCGCGATGTAGGCATGGCCAGGCAAGATGCGTTCGCCATTGACCGCCTCTTTGACCGTAATCTGGCACAAACCATTCAAGCGGGCAGCAAAGCTGGTGGTGAACCCTGGAGGCATGTGCTGGGTAATGACAATCGCGGGCGAATCCGCCGGCATTTGCACCAGCACCTCCTTGATAGCCTCCGTCCCCCCTGTGGAAGCACCAATACAAATCAGCTTTTCGGTGGACAGACGGCCCAGGAGAGCCGAGGCTGGGGGCGCAACAGCAGCCCCGGCGGCGCCCCCCGCTGGCGCAGCGTCACGCACGGGTGCTCGGCGGACCTGGGCGACCGCAGCCACACGTATCTTGTCCACGATCTGCGCAGCGAGATCATTGAGGCCGCTGGCCAGCCCCACCCGGGGCTTGGCCACAAAATCGACGGCACCCAGTTCGAGCGCCTTCATGGTCACCTCGGCGCCCCGCTCCGTCAGCGTGGAAATCATCACCACTGGCATCGGGCGCAAGCGCATCAGACGCCCCAGAAAATCGATGCCATCCATCCGGGGCATCTCAACATCCAGTGTGATGACATCAGGATTGAGCTCGCGGATCATCTCGCGTGCCACCAAGGGATCATTCGCCGTGCCAATGCACTCCATGTCCCGCTGCCGGTTGATGATCTCGGACAGCAGACTACGGACCAGCGCCGAATCGTCCACCACGATCACCCGGATTTTCCTGCTCATTAACTCACGCCTTCCTCAAAACAGATCGACAGAACCGCCCGAGGTAGTCTTTGCCACAGTAGCTGCATTGCCACGCACTTCCTGGGCCACCAGGGTTTCGGGATGTGCGTGTGCCAATCGCTTGACCATGGCCTTCCCCGTGATGGGGAAAAAAACCACCTTGCGCGGATAAATATCCAATACATCCTCGGAGACGATGGGAATCCGCTCCGTGTGCAGGTAGTTCAAAACAAAATTGGTGTTGCGCTCACCGACGTTCATGGTCGTGAAGTTGTGCATGACCTGCGCCCCGCCAAATATCTTGGCCTGCATGGTCTCGCGCCGGGCGCCCAGCTTGAGCATCTCGTTGATCAGCAATTCCATCGCGTATGAACCATAGCGGCCCGACGCATCCGCCACGTCACCATCGGGCAGCATGAAATGGTTCATCCCTCCCACATGCGCGCGGCTGTCCCACAAGCAGGCGGCAATACACGACCCCAACACGGTCATGATGATCATGTTCTCGTCGCCCACGAAATACTCACCAGGAAGCACCTTCACAGCGTTGTGCTGGAAATGATGGTCCAGGTAGAAAAAGGATGCCTCCCCAGGCTTGCGGCTGCGCGCTTTGAGATCTTGCAGCGATGATTCCCTTGCAGGACCTGCCCCCGCAGAGTAGATGTCCGCACTCAACGGCGCAATGCGAGGGGCACGGCGCCGCTCGGACGCGCCAGAAGAGGCGGCGGCCGGAGAAAGAGAGGATCCTGATGGAATATTGGTCATGGGCTAGGTGCGAGGCAACATGGCAGGTCAGCGACGCTCGTACACGGTCTTGCCACGCAGCGTAAACAGGTCTCTGGACTCGCTAAAGTTTTCGGCATGCCCCACAAACAGCATGCCCCCGGGTTTCAGGACCCGGTGAATCCTTTCCAGCACGCGTCGCTGCGTGGCGGCGTCAAAGTAGATCATCACATTGCGGCAGAAAACCACATCGAAGGGCTCTTTGAACGGCCAGTCATCCCGGATGAGGTTCACGCTCATAAAGTCAATCGCGCGGCGCAACTCCGGCTTGGCCCGCACCATCCCCAGGTTGCCACCCTTTCCCCGCAGAAAAAACTTTTGCAGGCGCTCCGGGCTCAGCCCCTTGAGACTGTCAAGGCGGTACACCCCTTGCGCCGCCGTCGCCAGCACGCGGGAATCAATGTCACTGGCAGTCAGCTTGAAAGAAGCGTTGGCTCCCAGCGCCTCGAATGCGGTCATGACAATGGAATAAGGCTCTTCTCCGGTGGATGCCGCATTGCACCAAACCTTCCAGCTGGCAGACGGCTTGCTCCGCAGGTGCGAAGCAAAAATCTCAAAGTGGTGCTGCTCGCGGAAGAACGCAGTGAGGTTGGTGGTCAGGGCATTGATGAACTCCTGCCACTCCGGCCCGTCGTGCGTCTCCAGCCATCCCAGATAGTCGTGAAAGCTGCTGTGGCCCGTGTCCCGCAAGCGGCGTGAAAGGCGGCTATACACCATGGCGTGCTTGCCATCGTGCAAGCTGATCCCGGCCCGTTGATAGATCAAGGCCTGCACCCGCGCAAAATCTGCATTGGTCCAGACGAATTCACGCCCTTGAGCCAGCGGCCCCGACGGCGCTGCAGCAGCGGCAAACGCTGGATCCGCCCTGCCAACGGGAGGCCGGGCTGTTGAAGAGGCACTGGTGGGTTGGGCCATATTGATCATCCGACGGGAAATCCTGTTCGCTCCTAGAGATCTGCAAGCCACACCTGAAATCTGGCAGGTGCCGGGTCCACCACGTTGGTGACGGAGGAGTCCTACTCGTTGGCAGTCACCAGCCCCATGTCTACGCCGGACATGAGTTTCTCGATGTCCAGCAAAATCAGCATCCGCTCCCCCACCGACCCCAGCCCCAGGATGCAGCTGTTGTCGATGGCGCTTTCGATATCAGGCGCCGAACGGATGCTCTCAGGTGTCAGCTCCATCACATCGCTGACGGAGTCCACCACGATTCCGACCACCCGATTGCGAAGGTTCAGAATGATGACCACCGTGAAGCTGTTGTAGTCGGCTTGCGCGCAGTTGAACTTGAGCCGCATGTCAACGATGGGCACGATGGTGCCGCGCAAATTGACGACACCCTTGATGAAGTTAGGGGCGTTCGCAATCCGTGTAGGTGGCTCATAGCCACGTATCTCCTGCACCTTCAGGATGTCGATACCGTACTCTTCCTGGTCGAGACGGAAAGTCAGATATTCACGGGTGCCCGTTGGCACCGCCTCTGCTGTTTTACCCATCACACTCATGGTGCTTCTCCTTTCGTGACAGCGCCGTGCCCCTGGGAACGGCCGCTTGAATCTAGTGGCGCGCCCTGCGCACCAAGCCGCCTGTGTCCAGAATGAGTGCGACCGTGCCGTCACCCAAGATGGTGGCCCCCGATACGTTGGGAACCTTGCGGTAGTTCGACTCCAGGTTCTTGACTACCACCTGGTGTTGGCCCAGCAGCTCATCGACCAACAGCGCCACACGGCTGCCATCCGCCTCGACCACCACCATGATGTTGCTGGATTTGTTGGGATCGAAACGCGGCACCTGGAAAATTTTCTCCAGCGCAATCACCGGCATGTATTCATCGCGCACTTTCACCAGTTGCGAACCTTGGGCCACGGTGCTCACATCGTCTGCATTGACCTGGAAGGACTCCACCACCGAAGACAGCGGAAGAATGTAGACCTCATCACTCACCCCCACGGACATGCCATCCATGATGGCCAGCGTCAGTGGCAGGCGCACAGAAACCTTCATTCCGTAGCCTTCAGCGGAATCGATTTCGACCGAACCATTGAGTGCAGCGATGTTGCGCTTGACCACATCCATTCCCACGCCACGCCCGGACACATCCGTCACCTCGTCAGCTGTGGAGAAGCCGGGCGCGAAAATCAATTGCCAGACCTCCGCGTCGCTCATCTGCTCGGACACTTCAATGCCACGCTCTTGGGCCTTGCTGAGAATCTTCTCGCGCGAGAGCCCACGGCCATCGTCGCGTACCTCAATCACGATCGAGCCGCCTTGGTGAGAGGCAGACAACGTGATGGTCCCATGCTCGGATTTGCCCTTGGCCAATCGGTCTGCGGGCATCTCAATACCGTGGTCGCAACTGTTGCGCACCAAGTGAGTCAGCGGATCGGTGATCTTTTCCACCAGCCCCTTGTCCAGTTCGGTGGCTTCGCCCAGCGTCACCAGTTCCACCTTCTTGCCCAGCTTGTTGGCTAGGTCCCGGAGCATGCGGGGGAAACGGCTGAAGACAATGGACATCGGAATCATGCGGATCGACATGACCGACTCCTGAAGATCGCGGGTATTGCGATCCAGGTCAGCCAGCCCTGCCAGCAACTGCTGGTACGCCCCAGCATCCAGGCCTCGGCTGTTTTGCGCCAGCATCGCCTGGGTGATCACCAGTTCGCCCACCAGATTGATGAGCTGGTCGACCTTTTTCACATCGACCCGAATGGTCGTGGACTCCATCTGCGCCTGCATGGCAACCTTCGGCTCGCTGGCCTTGGGGGCTGCAGCAACCTTCACAGCTTGGGTTGGGGCCTGCGCTGCGTGAGGTGCATCCGCACGGGGGGCGCCAGGCGCTTCGCTGAAGAAACCGTAGGCCTCACCCCCAGCGGCGCCAGCAGCAAGGACCGTTTCTTCATCCTCGTCGGCGGCAGCGCCGGACGCTGGCGCCGCAGCGTCACGGATCAGCACCTGTTCCTTGGCCACATGAAAGGCAAACAGGTCGAGCAGATCGTCGTTGGTGGAGGTGGTTTCCACCGCGAAACTCCGCGTATTGGCCTGTGGACTTTCTATGTCACGGATCGCCCCGAGGCCCGGGATATCCCGAAAAAGCTCCTTGATGGCATCCGCCTGCTCCAGTCGATCCAAGGGACCAATCTGAATCTCCAGGGTCCGAGCCTGTCCGGCCACCGCCGGTGTCACTACCTTCGGTGCTGGCGCTGGCGCTGCAGCCTGTGGAGCTGGAGTTGGAGCAGGTGCGGCTGGTGGCGGGGGCGGAGCGACAGCAGGGGCATCCCCGGGGACCAACCCTGCAGCAAGTTCACTAATGCGACGCACCAGTGAGGTGGTGGAAACAGCTTCGCCCTGCCCACCTGCTTGGTGGCGGGCCAGCAGGCTCCGCGAGGCGTCGGCAGATTCGAGGAGCACATCCACCATCTGCGGAATGGGCTGGAGCTCATGGCGGCGCAAGCGGTCCAGGAGAGACTCCATCTGGTGGGTCAACTCCGCAACATCCGAGAATCCAAAAGTGGCTGAACCACCCTTGATGGAATGGGCGCACCGGAAGATGCCATTGAGTTCTTCGTCATTGGCGCTACTCAAATCCAGATCCAGAAGCATCTGCTCCATCTGGTCCAGGTTTTCGCCCGCTTCCTCGAAAAAGATCTGATAGAACTGGCTCAGGTCGAAGTCAGCACCTGCACCCGATCCTTCTTGGTAAGTTTCCGCCATCATGGGCTCCTGTGTACTTGGTGATCCCGGACAACCCGACTCAGCGGATCACTTTCTGGATAACTTCAATCAGGCGATTGGGATCGAAGGGCTTGACCAACCAGCCGGTCGCGCCAGCAGTGCGTCCCGCCTGCTTCATCTGATCACTGGACTCGGTGGTGAGGATCAGAATGGGAATGGTCTTGAACTTAGGGTTCTCACGCAGTTTCCGAGTGAGCCCGATCCCGTCAAGCCGGGGCATGTTCTGGTCAGCCAGCACAAGATCGATATTGTGGCTCTCGGCCTTTTCCAGGGCATCCTGCCCATCCACCGCCTCCACGACGTGATAGCCGGCACCCGTCAGAGTGAACGACACCATTTTCCGCATGGACGGTGAATCATCTACGGCAAGGATCGATTGCATGTAAGGCTCCAACTGCATTAAATATATAGGTTAACCAGTGATGTGAAGATCAGAACAGGTCCACCGAACCGGCATCCATCTCGCTCTGCGTGACAGGGTTAGGCCGGTCGGGCGCCATCTCCGCAAAGGGCGCCGCTTCTTCGCCATCTTCATTGCCCATGGCTTCGGAAGCCAAACGGAACGCGCATCCTTGAAGCACCTTGGTCGTGTGCCATATCAGCTGGGACGCCATATCCTGGAACTGCAACTCAGTCACTGCACTGCGCAGCGCAGCGCGGGCAGCCACCAGCTCCGGGGAATCTGCAACGGCAGCATCCGTCAGCACCGCGTTTGCCTCCCCAAAGCGTTCCAGCAGGTTATCGGTAGCATGGTTGAGCAGTCCTTCCAGGCGATGCAGGTCATGCATAACGACCAGCAACGAATCCTGCAGTTCTGCCGCCACCATGACGGGAACCTGGACAGCAGGTCCTCCAGACGTTGTTAGCGTAGATTGCATCGTTTCTCCATCGCGGCACGCAGCAGCAAAGCACGCAAAAACACAGAACTACGACACCCGCACAGTGGCCCCAAGCCCGTGTGCACCGTGGTGTCAGCGCCCATTGGACGCTGACGCTGAAACCATCCCAATCGGACAAACACCCTTGTTTGTTCCAATTTGTATCCTATGATAGCGCTCCTATGGTCACCATAGCATCAGACCAGACCCTCAACATCCTGCATCTTGAAGATTCACTGGCAGATCATGAGTTGACCGCATTGACCCTGCGGCGCTCCGGTCTCCACTGCCACCTCCATCGGGTGGATTCGCTCTCCGAATTCCAGCGGCTCACAGATATCCAGCCGTTCGACATCATCGTGGCAGATTACCGGCTGCCCGGCTTCACGGCATTGGACGCGTGGGCACATGTGGTGCAAAAGCCGCAACACCCCCCCTTTATCCTTCTGTCGGGAGCCATCGGCGAGGCAGCAGCTGTAGATGCGATCCGCCTGGGCATTGCCGATTACCTGCTTAAAGACGACCTTCAGCGACTGCCGCATGTCATTGCACGCGCCCTGGAGGTTCATGAAGCCCGTCAGGCACGCGAACTGGCTGTCTCGCAACTGGAAGCCTCGGAGCGCCGACTGGCTGACCTGACGGAACATCTGCAAACCTCGATCGAGCAGGAACGTGCGTCCATTGCCCGCGAGATCCATGACGATATCGGCGGCGCACTGACCGCCGTCAGGTTCGATGTGGCATGGATCGGACGCCATAGCACCAATACGGAGATGCAAGAGCATGCAGCCTCAGCGGCAGAGATGCTGCAGCATGCCATTGGAGCAAGCCAACGCATCATGATGAACCTGCGCCCCCCGATTCTTGAACAGGGACTGGTGGCAGCGGTGCAATGGCTTGCCGCCGGATTTGAGCGTCGCTCGGGCATTCCCGCCCGGGTTATCAGCAGCAGCGAATCTATCCGGGCCACCGCAGATATTCAGCTGGTCGCCTATCGCACAGCGCAGGAGGCGCTGACCAACATCTCCAAACACGCACATCCCCGCACAGTGCACATTGACCTCTCCGACAAAGAGGATGTCCTGACATTGGAAGTGACTGACGATGGGCAAGGCATTGACCCCTGCATGCTCGAAAAACCAAAAGCCTTTGGGCTCAAAGGCTTGCATGAGCGTGCCCGTACCGTGGGGGGATGGCTGGACATCAGCAGTCGGCCCGGCCAGGGCACGTCCGTGATCCTGTCCATACCGCTAACATCGCACACAACACCACCAGCTCCAGGAGATGCGCAGTGATTCATGTGGTCCTGTGCGATGACCACGCCGTCTTGCGGCGCGGAATACGCGATACGCTGGCCGAGGCGCCCGACATCCAGGTAACCGGCGAGGCCGGAGGGTATTCCGAGTTGCGCGAGGTCTTGCGCTCCGCCGCCTGCGACGTATTGCTGCTGGACTTGAATATGCCGGGCCGCAGCGGCTTGGAGGTGCTAACCAGCTTGCGCGAAACCCATTCCGCCATCAAGGTGCTGGTGGTCTCGATGTATCCAGAAGATCAGTACGCCCTGCGCTGCCTGAAAGCTGGCGCGCAAGGATATGCCAACAAGGCAGGGGACCCGGTCGAGCTGATTGCTGCCGTGCGGACCGTCATGCAGGGACGCAAGTACCTCACGGCAGAAGTGGCGCAGATGCTCGCGGACAGTCTGGCACAGCCTACGCCGGAAGCGCCACACACGGCCTTGTCGGAGCGGGAGCTGCAAACGCTGGTAAAAATCGCGTCCGGACGCAGGCTGTCGGACATTGCAGAAGAGCTGATGCTGAGTCCAAAGACAGTGAGTGTCTACCGTTCAAGGGTGCTGGAAAAGCTCAAGCTGTCCAACAATGCGGAGCTTACCGTCTACGCCATCCGAAACCAGCTGGTCTGAACCTGTCCCCAGCGCCACTTATGTCTACCGCTGAGCAGCAAACAGATCGACTGCCTGCTGCATGAGCGCGAGCACGGGTTGCTCCAGTAGCGGCAGTGTGGCCACAATACCCAGCATGCCTACAGTCAACGTCACGGGGAAGCCGACCGCATAGATATTCATTTGCGGTGCCACGCGGGAAATGATGCCCAGCGTCAAATTGACAAACAGCAACAGCGCAATCATCGGCAGAGCAATCCAGAGCGCGCTGGCGAACAGCGACGAGCCCAGTTCATAAAGGCGCATCTGCCCGAGCGCCTGCAAAAAATTTCCATCGACAGGAAAGCGGTCAAAGCTTTTCACCACGGCCATCAGGATCAGCAAGTGGCCATTGATGACCACAAACAGCAGCATGGCCATATGCCCAAAAAACCGCGCAACGGCGCTGATCTGCGCATTGGACGACGGGTCAAAGAACGACGCGAAATTCAAGCCCATCTGCAAACCGATGATTTCACCCGCCAGTTCCACGGCCGCAAACACCAGCCTGACAGAGAAACCGATCGCAAGGCCCACGGCCACCTGCTGAGCAACAGCACCAAACGCCTCACGACCATTGACGCTGATGACCGGCTGATCACCCAGCACACCCTGCGCGCACAGTGCCACCAGAAACGCCAGTCCAATTTTGACGCGCATGGGAACTGTGCGCATGGAGAACACCGGCGCGACCGAGAACACGGCCAGCACGCGCAAAAAGGGCCACAGAATGGGCGAAAGCCAAGCCATCAGCTGAGCCTCGGTGAAAGTGATCACACGTTCCTCAACGGGCTTCGAAGCGGGCGTCTGGAGGACCCGGCTTCAGGAAAAAACCCATAGCTCGCCCTCTCACCGGGCTAGCCAATCATCGAAGGAATCGATTCGATGGTCCGGCGGATAAAGTCCACCAGGGTGCTGAGCATCCAGGGGCCTGCAATGGCAAAAACCACCATCGCAGCAATGAGCTTGGGAACAAACGCAAGCGTCGCTTCGTGGATCTGGGTTACGGCCTGAAAAATGCTCACGAGCAATCCCACCGCCATGACGACCCCGAGCACGGGCATCGAAATCATCAGAAGCAATGTCAGCGCGTCACGCCCGATGGTCAGCACCATTTGTGAAGTCATTGGCAGCTCCTTCAGGGTACAAAACTGGCAGCCAGCGAGCCGATCAGCAGGTTCCAGCCGTCCGCAAGCACAAACAGCATGAGCTTGAACGGCAGTGCCACCAGCACCGGAGACAACATCATCATGCCCAAAGACATGAGGATGCTCGACACCACCATGTCGATCACCAGAAACGGAATGAAGATCATGAACCCGATCTGAAACGCCGATTTCAGTTCACTGGTGACAAATGCAGGCACAAGCACCCTGAGGGGTGCAGTTTCTGCGGTCACACTGGAATCCAGTCGCGCCAAGCGGGAAAACAGGGCAAAGTCAGACTGCCGGGTCTGCTTGAGCATGAAACTGCGCATCGGCGCTTCGGCCTTTTCCAGAGCCTGTTCAAAACTGATGGTGTTATTGGTGTAAGGCACATAGGCATCCTGGTACACACGGTCCAGGGTAGGCCCCATGACAAAAAAAGTGAGAAACAGCGACAGCCCGATGATGACCTGGTTGGGCGGCGCGGACTGGGTGCCCAGCGCCTGGCGCAACAGCGACAAAACAATCACGATCCGGGTAAAGCCGGTCATCATGAGCAGCACCGCTGGCAAGAAGGACAGCGCCGTGAAGAACAACAGTGTCTGAATAGGCACCGAGTAACTGTTGCCAGACGGACCGCTTCCCACCACCAGCGGCAGGGACCCGGCAGACGCCTGCGCGAAGGCCAGGTCATGCCCCATGAACCCCACAGAAGCGACCGCTCCCAGCAGCGCCACGCGACGGGTGAGCGATACATCAGCCATTGGCGGTGCTTCCTGGGGCATTCACGGCGGACGCGACTGCCTGCGCGAAAGAAGGCTCCGCTCTGGGTGCCGAATGGGGGGCGGCTGACGGACCAGCAGGGAACACATGCAGACAGCTCACTTGCTGAGCGGTAACGCCCAGCACCAGCCAGGTTCGCGCATGCTCGGGCCCGACTTCCACCGTCACCACGCGCTGATGGGGGCCGACAGCCACTGCAGACAGTACCCGCGACGCGGCTCCCACTCCAGCGCTACCCGCCGCCTGCCGCTGCTGCAACCGGCGGACAAGCCAGGGCAGTAAGGCCATGGCGCCCACAAAAAGGACGACCACGAGCAGCGTCTGGGTCATGCTGCCACTATCCACGACTGACCCGCCGCAAACGCTCGGAAGGCGTCACCACGTCCGTGAGGCGAATACCAAACTTGTCATTCACAACCACCACCTCGCCCTGGGCAATGAGATAGCCATTGACCAGAACGTCCATCGGCTCACCCGCGAGGGCATCGAGCTCCACGACCGAGCCTTGCGCGAGCTGAAGGATGTACTTGATGGGTACCTTGGTGCGCCCAAGCTCCACCGATAACTGGACGGGTATGTCCAGCACCATGTTGATGTCGTTGACCGTGCCATCGCCACCACCGGAGAAAGGGCGTACAGGCTCACCAGACAACGGGCCACCTTGCTCCCCGTCGCCAGGCTTGTCGTCGGTGCGCTTTTGTTCTTCAAGCGCCTCGGCCCAACCCGCAAACGGGTCGTCCGCGCCAGCATCCTTGTTATCTTCTTCAGTTGACATCTTTTTCTCCCAGCCAGCTCATGTCGGCATTGCGCAGGCATTCTTCGATACGAATGGCGTACTTGGAATTGTGCGTTCCGTACTGGCACTCAAAAATGGGGACCCCACCAATCGATGCGCGAATGCGGGGTTCTCGGTCCAGCTCGATGAAATCGCCAGGCTTCATGGCCAGCAACTGCTCCACGGTGGCGTCGGCGCGTGCCAATTCGGCCACCAGGGTCACTTCGGCTGCCTGGATTTCCCGGGTCAGCACGCGGACCCAGCGGCGATCCACTTCAATGGAGTCGCCCTGGGTGGACGAATACAACACGTCACGGATCGGCTCCAGCGTCGCGTAGGGCATGCAGATGTGGATGGCGCCCGAAAGGTCCCCGATTTCCAGCTGAAACGCCGTGGATACGACGATTTCGCTGGGGGTGGCAATGTTGGCAAACTGCGGCTGCATCTCAGACCGCTGGTACTCCAGCTCCAGCGGGTAAATGCCCTGCCAGGCCTTTTTGTATTCAGCACAGATCACGTCCACCAGGCGGTTGATGACCCGTTGCTCCGTGGGCGAAAAATCCCGACCTTCAATCCGTGTCTGGAACTTGCCTACGCCGCCGTACAGCGTGTCGATGATGCCGAAAACCAGCGAGGGCTCGCACACGATCAGTCCGCTGCCGCGCAGCGGACGGATGGCCACAATGTTGAAGTTCGTGGGTACCGCCAGCTCGCGCAGAAAGGCGCTGTAACGCTGCACGGATACCGTGCCCACCGAAATTTCAGGACTGCGGCGGATGAAATTGAAGAGCCCGATGCGGAAGTTGCGTGCAAACCGCTCGTTGACGATTTCCATCGTCGGCATACGCCCGCGGACGATGCGCTCCTGGCTGGAAATGTCGTAGTTGCGTACGGAGCCCGCCTCCGCAACCTCCTCGACCGACTTCTGGCTCTCACCAGTAACCCCTTCGAGAAGGGCATCAACTTCTTCCTGGGAAAGAAATGAATCACTCATGACTGGTCCTCGCCCGGGTCATTGGATGATGAAGCTGGAAAAAAGCACACGGTGCACCGGGTTGCGCTCTGTGCGCCGACGCGAAGGCCGGTCCTCCGCATCCTCTTCCTTGTCGGCCGCCGCAGCGCGTGCACGCTCCGTAGGAACCGTGTAACCCAGGGGGCGGGAGACTTCCCGCAGGATGTCTGCAGCCAGCTTTTCCTTGCCTTCCCGCTGCAGCAGTTCAGTGGAAGTCCGCTGGGAAACCAGCATCAGGATGCCGCTGCGTATGGAGGGCAAATACAGCTTCACCTGCTCTGCTGTCTTGGCATCTTCCAACTCCAGGGTGATACCAATCTGGGCAAACCGGTCACCGCCAGGGTCTGCCAGGTTCACCACCATGTTCTCCATGGGCAGGAACGTGGGGGCCACCTTGGGCGCCTCCTTGCGGACTGGTGCAGCCCCATCTTCTTCGTCGGCATGGGAGCGGCTGGAAATGAACCAAGCTGCCGCGCCGCCACCAATCACCAGCACCGCCACCACAACGCCGATGATGATGATGAGCATCTTCTTGCTTTTGGCCGGGGCCGCTGCGGGAGTATTGGCTGACACGTTGCGGATTCCTTGCGGTGGGAGACGGGCCGGGCCCGCGCAATCCATGGGCGAGCAAAACCGGATGGCCCATTATTGGGCGGGGCTGCAACCAATAATAGCCAGAATAAAAGCCCAAAACCATGGCATTCACTGCGCTATGGACTCTGCACGCAAGCACCGGAACGGCGTTCGGTCGCGCTGCAGCGGCAAGACCTGATGGAATGCAGGAGTAGCCACCGCTGCAAAGCAACCTATCAGAAGTGCTCTGGGGTAGGGAGTAACACGGTACTCGCGTACCGCCAGCAGCAGCGTAAAGACGCCGCGCGAGCGAGTTCCTGACCGGGGGGTGACGCGGGCGGCAGGCGGGTAGCCCCGTCTGCCCGCCGGGCTCACACAAAGACGTCTACTGCGCGATCCGGGGCGCCACCGCGCAGCAGTGAAGCCGTGCCAGTGGGCGCTGCAGCGACCACCTTCGCCTGGCGAGCGCCATCGCGCTGGCCCTGCCGCTCAGCCCCACCCGCATCGTCACGCTGCCCCGCCGAGGTGCCAACCGACATACCCGACAGCACGAGGCCCTCACTGCGCAACAGCTCACTCAATTGCGCCATGCTGCGGTCCAGCAGCTCACGGGTTTGCGGCTGGTCGCTGCGGAACGTCACGTGGGCCTCATTGCCCGACAGCGACACCGACACCTCTACCGGCTGCCCGTCGCGGTTGAGCGTCAGTTCCGCATTCTGTGTTTTCTGGTTGACCCAATAAGCCACCTGCTCGGCGACCTGCTCCTCAACACCTGCCTGTGCAGGGTCGGCAAACACCGTGGCCCCATCCAGGGAGCCCGGCTCCACCGGCGCAGAACCGCTACCGCTATCCAACCAAGCCCCGGCGCTGGAACGCCCCTCGCCAGAGCGGCCTCCAGCGTCCGCACCCTCCCCACCTCGCGCGGACGCTACCGGAGACAGCAACCCCTCTGCAACGGAGGCGACCACAGCGCCACCCGCCGGGTCCACCATGCCCCCAGGACTGCGATCCGATGCGCCAGCAACTGGCATCCCCACCATTCGCTCGCTGGCCATCTGCACCGCAGCCAGGGCCACGCCTTGATGGCCCGGCAACTGCTGCGCAGCGCCTCCTCCGAGGGAGCGACCTGTAGACATTTCCACTGCATCTGCCTTCTGGGCCAAGGCACTTTGCATGCGGGAGAAAATCCGACCCTGCGCCATCCCGCCGACCGGCGGGAGCCCTTCCTGCAAGTCTGCCGAAGTGTCGAGCCTGGCTGTTTCAGCCACGATGCCTTGCGAAAGACCGTCCGTTCCAGGAAGGATTCCCGCCAGGGACGCCAGCCCCCCTTGGGCGCTACCACCCTGCGCTTCCAGCCCCAATACCGCTCCGGTCTGCGCTCCGGCACTCAAAATGCTGCCGCCCTGCCCGCGCTCTGCCGCAGCAGCATCAATCCGCCCATTGGCACCGGGCACCAGCAAACCCTGCCAGGCGGCCATGGCGGAGGCCTCCATGGCCTCCTTTGCAACGTCCGTCAAAGCCACATCGGAAGGAGCGGTTCCGGAGGCCGCCAGATCCAGCGGAGCGCCATCGCCTCCGCCCATCGCCCCATCGCCCAAAGCTGCCAGCAGCGCCAGAAAGCCGCCAGAGCCCGGTTCGTTAGCGTCCGGGGTCTGCGCTGTGGAGCGGTGCCGAGCGGCATGGGCGGACTGGGTGCCCTGGGGAGAAGAAATTTTGGTGGGTTCCATGGTCAATACTCCCGGCCCTCAGAGCCCTGAATCGCACTGCGGTACTGCAACGCAGCCCGCTCATCGGTTTGTTTCTGATCTCTTCGCATTTCGGCCAACTCCAGGTCGTGGCGCCGTTTTTCCATGACCTTGCGCAGGCTTGCCAGACGCAATTCCGCCTCCAGCAAGGCGCGCCTGGCGGCCTCCACCCGATGGGCGTGGTCTCCCACCACACCATTCTGAACACCCGCCGCGTGGCCCAGGCGGTCCATGAACTGGTAGTGGTGGTACATCACCTCGGGCTTCATCGTGGTATCGGCCTTCATGCCCCAACGCGCCTGGGTCTCTCGGGCGTAATCTTCCAGCTGGTCGAGCTGGGCACGCGCCGCCTGCTGCGCAGCCAACATGTCCTGCAGCGCCTGGCGCGCGTCGTCCCGCTTGCGGGAGGCGACTTCCACAGCGACGGCGAGCGAGTTCAGGCTGGACATGGCTGACTACCCACAGTGCTCAATGGTCCAACACCGCTGCCATGCCCGCCACGCTCTGGTCCATCGAGGCGGCCTCGAACATGTCCTGCTGCAAGAAGGCGACCATCTGCGGCTGCAGGCGAATGGCTTCGTCCAGGGCGGGATCGGAGCCGCTCATGTACGCCCCGACCTGCACCAGATCCCGGCTCTTCTGGTAGCGCGAATACACGGCCCGAAAACGTCGCGCCAGATCAAAATGCCCGCGCGACACCACGTTGTGCATCACGCGGGATGCAGACTGCTCGATGTCGATGGCGGGGAAATGCCCCGTCTCGGCCAAAGCCCGCGACAGCACGATGTGCCCATCCAGAATCGCACGCGCCGCGTCAGCGATCGGGTCTTGCTGGTCATCGCCCTCAGACAGCACCGTGTAGAAAGCCGTGATCGAGCCAACCCCGTGCAGCCCATTGCCACTGCGCTCCACCAGTTGCGGTAGCTTGGCAAAGCAGGAGGGCGGATAGCCCTTGGTGGCGGGAGGCTCACCGATGGCCAGCGCAATTTCGCGCTGCGCCATGGCATAGCGGGTGAGCGAATCCATGAGCAGCAGCACATGCTTGCCCTTGTCCCGAAAGTGCTCGGCAACCGCCGTGGCATATGCAGCCCCCTGCATGCGCAAGAGCGGCGGCGCATCAGCAGGCGCCGCCACCACCACCGATCGCGCACGGCCATCCTCACCCAAAATGTCTTCCACGAATTCCTTGACCTCGCGCCCCCGCTCGCCAATAAGCCCCACCACGATCACATCTGCCTGTGTGTAGCGGGCCATCATGCCCAGCAAGACGCTTTTGCCCACCCCTGAACCGGCAAACAAACCCAGGCGCTGCCCACGCCCCACGGTAAGCAGGGCATTGATGGCGCGCACGCCCGTGTCCAGCGATTCGCGCACAGGGTCCCGGTCCATGGCATTGATCTGGCGGCGCCCCATGGGCTCAGACACCACGTCCTGCACGGGCCCGCCATGGTCCAGCGGCAGTCCCTGCGCATCCACCACCCGGCCCAGCAGGCCTTCGCCCATCGGCAAGCGCAGTACACCCGCACGCTGGATGGCCCGCGCGGGCTCGCTGAGACGGGGGATGGGGATGTAGGGCGCAGCGGGCACCACACTGGCACCACTGGAGAGTCCGTGGATATCTCCCGCAGGCATCAGAAAAGCGCGGTCCGCAGAAAAACCCACCACTTCTGCCAGCACGGGGGCATGCCCCGGCATCTGGACCATGCACTGCGAGCCCACGGGCACGCGGATGCCCACAGCCTCCAGCACCAGGCCCGTCAGCCGGGTCAGCGTGCCGCGCGTCTCCAGCGGCGCCCCTTCAGCGACGCGCGCACGCGCGTCGTCCATCAGGCGTGTCCAGGCAGAAGGAGATTCAACGGCCATCACTGCCCTCTTCTTCCTCTTGCCATGGCGACTGGAGCCCCAGTGCGGCAATGGCCCGCTGCCAGCGTTTGTCAAGGCTGCCGTCCACCGCCGTACCGGCTGATTCCACCAGGCAGCCGCCCGGCGGCACCGCGGCATCCGCCATCCACTGCACACCGGGGGCATCGATTTCTTCGCGCAGAGGCTGGGCCATCGCCTCCATATCTGCAGGGTTCAAGCGGACCATGGCAGGCCGCCCCTCGGTCACCAGCATGCCTACCGCCTCCCTCACCACGGGCTGCAAGGCGTTGGGGTTGACGGACAGTTCCTGGCGCACCACCTGGCGCGCAATGTCACAGGCCAGCTCCAGCAGTTGCTGGGCCATCTGCTGCTGCATGTCGATCAGGCTTGCATCGAGGGTCTGCACCACGCTCTGCAGCCGCTGCGCCGTTTCGTGTCCTTGCTGGGCAATGTATTCGTCCATGCGCCGCTGCCATTCCAGCGCCGTTTGGGCCTGCCCCTGGGCAAAGCCCTCGGCATAGGCGTCATCACATGCCTGCTGAATCAGTGCCTGCTGCGCAGCCTCATCAATTTCGGCCGGAATCTCCGCCACAGGCTCGGGCTCCGCTGATTCAACCAGGTCGGAACCGTCCACCGCACCAAACTTCCACTGCGTGAAATCGCCCACTTCCTCGCTGGGAATGAAGCGCGAATAAGAGCGCTGGCTAGACGAAGGCATCATCACCGCCGGATCCAATCACGATTTGACCCTCGTCGGACAAGCGACGCACGGTCTTCAGGATTTCCTTCTGCTGAGCCTCGACCTCGGACAACCGCATCGGGCCGCGCGATTCGAGGTCTTCGCGCAATGCCTCGGAGGCACGCGAGGACATGTTCGACAGGAACTTCTCGCGCAGCTCGGGCACGGCTCCCTTGAGTGCCACGATGAGCGTTTCGGACGCCACTTCCTTGAGCACAGTCTGGATCGCCTTGTCGTCGAGCTTGAGCACGTCTTCGAACACGAACATCTTGTCCATGATCTTCTGGGCCAGATCGGGGTCGTAACCCCGGATGGATTCGAGCACCACGGCATCCATGTTGCCGCCCAGCAGGTTGATGATCTCGGCCGCAGCCTTGACGCCGCCCAGCGAGCTCTTGCGGATCTTGTCGCCACCCGCCAACACCTTGAACAGCACCTCGTTCAGGTCCTTGAGCGCCGTCGGCTGAATACCTTCCAGCGTGGCCACGCGCAGCAAAATTTCACTGCGCTGACGGTCAGTGAGGTGCATCAGGATGCCCGACGCCTGGTCGCTGTCCAGGTGCACCAGGATGGCTGCGACGATCTGGGGATGTTCGTTGCGCAGCAGTTCAGCCACCGACAGTGGATCCATCCACTTGAGGCTCTCGATGCCCGACACGTCGCCGCCCTGCAGGATGCGGTCGATGAGCAGGCCCGCCTTGTCGTCGCCCAGCGCGCGGCGCAGCACGGCGCGCACGTAATTACCGGTGTCGGACACCAGCAGGCTCTGCGCAGCAGCGGCGCCGGAGAACTTGTTGATGACCTCGTCCACTTTCTCGCGCGATACCGAGCGCATGCGCGCAATGGTTTCGCCGAGTTTCTGCACTTCCTTGGGCGAGAAGTGCTTGAACACTTCGGCAGCCTCTTCCTCGCCGAGGGACATCAGCATGATGGCGGCGTCGTTGAGTCCTTGGTCGTCCATGGTCGTCGTCCGTGGTGTCGGTAATTAGACCGGCTCGCCATTCAGCCAGGTCTTCAGGATATTGGCCACAGCCATCGGGTTCTCCTTGGCCAGCACGCGCGCCTCTTCCAGACGCAATTGCTCCGGCGTGGCAGGAAGCACCTCATTTTTCTTGGCAGGCGCAGGCAATGCCGGGCGTTCGGGTGTTTCGGACTCCACAGCATCCAGCTGGCCACCAGCCACCGGGATGGCACGGGGCTTGGCCGCCGCGCCAGTGCCCTTGAGGGCCGGACGCACCAGGCCCATCAGCACCAGGGCCGCAAACAGCACCGCACCCACCGGCCAGGCAAACGATTTGGCCAGATCGATCACTTCAGGCTGCTTCCACAGCGGAATGTCGCTGGTTGGCGTCGCAGTCACCTGGAACGGTGTGTTCATGAGATTGACGGAGTCGCCGCGATCCCGGTTGAAGCCAATGGTCTCGCGCACCAGCGCCGTCATCTGCTCCAGTTGCTCGGGTGTGAGCGCCTTCGACACGGTCTTGCCCTTGTCTTCCGTGGACTGGTAGTTCACCACCACCGCCGCGCTCACCCGCTTGAGGGCACCACTGCCGCCGCGCGTGACGCGCACCGTCTTGTCAACCTCGTAATTGGTGATGGATTCGCGCTTGCTGCCCACTGCTTGGGCGCCCTGAGCCTGCTGGCCGGCGGCGGTGGGCGGCGGGTTGGCGCCATTGATGGGCGCGGCAGACGGTGCAGGGGGCTGATTCGTCGTGGCGCCCGGCACGCCAGTGGGCAGCGGATTGCCTTGGGGGCCTGTGCTTTCCACCACCTGCTGGCTGCGGATGGCGCTGGCATCGGTGGCCAGGTTGGGCCGGTGCTGCTCGGAGGTAGATTCGGTCTGGGTGAAATCCACCTCGGCCGTCACCTGCGCCTTGACGTTGTCGCGGCCCACCACGGGCTCCAGGATGTCCAGGATGCGGCGGGTGTACTGCTGTTCGATCTGCTGCACATACAGCAGTTGCTGCGCATCCACACCGTTTCCAGCGGCGGTATCGGGCGACTGGGACAGCAGTTTGCCTGTATCGTCCAGCACGCTCACGGCGGACGGAGACAGCTCTGGCACGCTGGAAGCCACCAGGTGCACGATGCCCGCCAGCTGCGCACGGTCCAGAATACGGCCCGGGTGCAGGCTCACCAGCACCGACGCCGAAGGCTTTTGCTGCTCCCGGAAAAATCCGTTCTGGTTGGGAAGCGCCAGATGCACCCGCGCACCCTGCACCGACGACAGCGCCTGGATGGAGCGCGTGAGTTCGCCCTCCAGGCCCCGCTGAAAATTCAGGCGCTCCTGGAACTGCGTCATCCCAAATTTGCTCGATTCCATCAGTTCGAAGCCCGCCACCGAACCCTTGGGCAGGCCCTGGGTGGCCAGGCGCAGGCGCACATCGTGCACGCGGTCTGCAGGGATCAAGATGGCACCACCGCCATCGGCGTGCTTGTAAGGCACATTCATCTGCGACAACTGGGCCACGATGGCACCGCCATCTTTGTCGTTCAGATTGGCAAACAACACGCGGTAGTCAGGCTGGCGCCCCAGCACGATGGCCGCAATGGCCACCGCCACCAGCAGCGCCGCGCCCACACCCAGCCGCATGCGCTGCGCCCTGTCGAGGGCAGACAGCCGCTGCAGCCAGTTCGGGCTGGCAGGGGGGGTGAGAGGAATTTCAGCAACTGCAGACATCTTGCTTTCCAGTAGGGTGGCCCGGCAAGGACCAAAGCGTGGGGTCGATTATTCGGTCACGCCTCCAAAATGTTCGCTGGATAAGCCGCGCGTTTGGCCATCAATTCAGAGCGATGGGTCCCGGCGCGATGGCTAGGATACGCAGCATACCGCCATTCCCACGGATACAGCCATGGACCTTCGCATCTCAAGCTCTACCGCCCCGCTCACGGGCGCTGGCGTGGCGCGCCGTGCTGCAGCGCCGCAAAACGACGCCAATGACGTGGGTTTCTCGGGGGCGCTCAAAGGCGCACTGCAGTCGGTAAGCGCCGCACAAAACCGCTCTTCGAACCTGCAAACCGAGGTGCAGATGGAAAACCCCTCTGTCAGCCTTGAAGAAACCATGGTGGCGATCCAGAAGGCCCAGATCGGCTTTCAAGCCACGCTGCATGTGCGCAACCGGATGGTGCAAGCCTATACCGACATCATGAACATGCAGGTATAGCAGCGGCACTCCCCTGAGCGGCTGCGCCGCTTCCCCTCGCTCTCACAGCGCTGCGCGCTGTGGGCAAGGGGACAATGCCCTCGCTGCGGGGCGGACCTTGCTGGGCATCCCTCGCGTGGGGCGCGCCGGTATCGGGCGGCAGGGGCCTTCTTTCACTCCTATTTTTGTAGCATTTTGCGCTTTGTAGGCAAGCGCTATGGGCACTTTTTATCCCCAAAGACACGCCACGCTCTTGGTACCAGGGGCTGAGCGATGCATCGCTGGCCGCGGCGAGCTGGATGCCAAGCGCCAGGAACCGTACGCTCTCAATTTAATAGCTGTCTGCGCTTGATAGATAAGCGACATAACCCTATTCGCCCATGAAAAAACCGACCTCACAGGGTCGGCTTTTTCTTGGGGCTCGGTACGGCCCTCAGTGCATCATCTGCGGCTGGCCCTCGAACAGGTGTTCAAACTGCGCCAGCCAGGGCTCAGCGAGGCAGCGAATCTGGGCATCGTTGCGCAGGATGCGCTGCATGATGCGGGTCTTCTCACGCTTGTGCTCAGGCAGCAGTTCGTGCTCTTGCGACTTGAAGCGCAGCTGCTCGATCAGCACGGCGCAGGCGCCTTCGTAGCGCACCACCCCATCCCAGTCCTTGAGCTTGGCGGCCTCCAGCATCTTGGCGCTGCTGTCTTCAATCGCCTTGTAATAGTCAATCAGCATGTGTGACATGGTTATGCCTCCACCAGCACAGGCTGGCCAGTGGCGGCGGGCGCATCGGACGAAGCCGCGGTGCCGGTTTTCTTGATTTCGTTCCAGCCTTGGGCCACGGGCTCGATCAGGCGCATGACTTCTTGCATGATGGCGTCGTCGTTGCGGGCGTTGGCCAGGATCAGGCGGCGCATGCAGTAGTCGTACAGCGCACCCAGGTTTTCGGCCAGTTCGCCCCCATCGACTTTGTCGAGCGAGGTGCTCAGGCCCTCCTCCAGAATGCGCACGGCCTTGGAGATGGCATTGACTTTGGCCAGCACATCACCACGTGCCAGGGCGCCACGTGCCGTGGCGATGGCATTGAGGACACCTTCATACAGCAGACTGACCAACTGGTGCTGGTCCATCGTGTGCATGCTGGTTTCCACATTGATACGCTGGTAAGCGTTGGCTGCACGGGGGCTGTAGGCGCTGAACATGCTGACAATCCTTCCGAGGTATTACTTAAGTTATCGGCATGTGCCAGGAAAACTGAAGCCCCTGATTAACCAGTCGATTTGTTCCAGGCAGTGACCTGCTGTGAGATATACGCGTTCAGGCCATTGAGGCTGCTCAGCTGGGTATCGAGCGCGTTATACCGCTGTGTGATGCGCTTTTCAAATGCCTCGACCTTCTCATTCACCCGCGTCTGGTCCTGACTGTTGCGCTTAAGGCTCAGCTGCAAGGTGGCATCCTTGGATTTGAAGAAACCGTCGTTGGAGAGCAGGTTGGTGGTCAACGCCTTCAGCTGGACGGCAATGCCATCGGCAGCGCCGCCGCCGGTATTGCGGAACAGGTTTTTCACGTCGTCAGGGTTCTCGGACAGCGCCTTGGTGAGCTTGGAGGAATCAACCGCCAGATCTCCGCCCAGCTGCTGGGTAATGCCAATGTCCGCCAACCGCTGGAAAGCACCGCCCCCTGTAGTGACCGACTGGATGGCATTGCGCAGGGAGTTTTGCAGCGCTACGGCCGTCGAGTCGCCTTGCAGCAACCCTGCCGACTTGGTAGCGGCGTCGTACTTGGTGGCGTCCTGCAGCAACTGGTTGATGGCGTTGTAGGCCTTCACGAATCCATCAATGTTGGACTGGATCGCGGAGTTGTCCTTGCTCACGGTGATATCAATGGGAGCCGTCGTCACTTGCTCGGCCTTGAAGGTCACGCCCGAAATCGTGGAGGCAAACGTATTGGTGGCCGAAGACACCGCGATCCCGTTGACCGTGGCCTTGGCATTGGCGGCCGCCTGCGTGACCGTGGCGCCGTTGACGAGGCGGGACAAGCCCGTGGCGTCGGTGTTGCCCGCGCTCTGGGGGTCGGTGTCGCCGTCCTCCATCACACTCAGACGAAACCCGAACTCCTCGCCGGTGCTCTTGCTGCGCAGCAGCAAGCGCTCGCCCGACGCATCACTGAGTACAGACGCCGTTACCCCTGCATTGGCACCGTTGATCTTGCTGGCCACGTCCGACAGCTTGTCGCTCGCACTGATAGTGATATCTACGGGCTGACCGCTGCCAGGTGTGAACGACGCGGGTGCAACACTCCACTTGCCCAGTTCGAGGCGCAGCGTACCGGATCCGAGCGCACCACCCACGGGCAGCAAAGCGGCGGACGCAGTGGCCTGCGCCTTGGCAAGGCTCTGGACCTCGACACTGAACGTGGTGGGAAGCGTGCCCCCTACGGCGGTGGCGGAAACAAATTTGGAGTCGGACGACGTGGTAGCCACGCCATTCCAACCGGTCACGCTGGTGAGCTTGCCCGCTGCATCCTGCAGCGTGGACACCAGCGACTTGATCTGTCCAAAGGCAGAAATCTTGGTATTGACCGTGGCCGCTTGTAATTTCAGCGTGTCCAGGGGCCTCTTTTCCAGGGTGACCAACTGGGAAATGATGCTCTTGACATCAAGTCCGTTCGTGCCGACGCCTGGGGATGAAATGGTTGCCATACAAACCTCCTGAACTGGTCCAACGGAAATTATGGCGCCGAACGGCGATCAAGAACGTCCGTAAACACGCCAGGAAACCCGTCTTATCCAGCGGTCCTGGCACCCGCCTTCCAAAAAGCCAAAGGGCGGCGACAGAAATCTGCCGCCGCCTGGGGTCCACCAGGGCGCTGCAACGCCCTGGCTGCCATGCCCGCCGCTTAACGCAGCAGGGCCAACACACCCTGGGGCAGCTGGTTGGCCTGGGCCACCATTGCCGTACCGGCCTGTTGCAGGATCTGGGCACGCGACAGGTTGGCGGTTTCTGCGGCGAAGTCGGCGTCCAGAATACGCGAACGCGAGGAAGATAGGTTTTCCGACGTCACTTGCAGGTTGCTGATCGACGTTTCAAAGCGCGATTGCAGAGCACCGAGCTTGGCACGCTCACCGTTGATGAAGGCCAGCGCAGAGTCCACCGTCTTCAGGGCGTTGGTTGCGTTGCTGAACGTGGTCACATCAAGGTTGGCCACGGTTTGCAGGGCAGAGCCACCGTTGTCCAGCTGGTTACTGGCCGAGGTCACAGCGAAGGACTTTTCCGAGTCCAGCGTGATGTAGCCGCCGGTGCTCACGCGCTCCGCCGTCGTGTCGGCGCCCAAAGTGCGGGCCGTACCGTTGCTAGCGCCTGCTGCGTCGTAGCCAGTCACTGTCACAGTGGCGACGTTGGCATTGGAGGTGTCGCCCACCACGATGTCATTGCCAGTTGCGTTGGTCAGGATGATCTGGCTACCGTCCGAGCTCAGCGAAGCGTTGATCCCGGTCTTGGCGGCCTGATCGTTGATCGCGGACACAGCGGCCGACAGACGGTCCGTGCCAGTGGCCGAAGTCAGTGTGAACGACACGGTACGGGCGGCGCCCACGTTGTCGCCTTCCAGCGTCAGCGAGTAGGAACCGGCTGAGGCCATGCCGCCCAGGCGCACTTCACTGCGTGCCGTGGCAGTCACACCGGTGTCTGCCTTGAGGGCATTGATCTGGTCGGCCGTGGCCTTGGCGGTGGCGCTGGAGGTCACCGACAGAGTGCCTGTGCCCAGGTAGCCGCTGATGGCCACGGAACCGGCGGTCACGCCGTTGGCATTGGCCGTCGTACCACTGACGGGAGCCTGTGCGCCAATGCCCGAGCCGTTGGAAGCCACGTTCTGGTTGTTGCCATAGACGCTGGTGCGCAGGTTGCCTGTTGCCGCCACGATGGTCTGGTTGGCGTTGGCGCCCACTTGGAACTGTTGCGTGCCGAACGAACCGTCCAGCAGCTTGGCGCCGTTGAATTCGGTGGTTTGCGAGATGCGGTCCAGTTCGGCGACCAGCTGGCCGACTTCCGACTGCAGGGCTTGGCGGTCACCGGCGCTGTTGGAAGCGTTGGCCGACTGCACAGCCAGTTCACGCACACGTTGCAGGATGTCGCCGGAAGCCTTCAGTGCGCCTTCAGCCGTTTGCGCCAGGGAGATACCGTCGTTCGCATTGCGAACCGCCTGGTTCAGGCCCCGGATCTGGCTGGTGAAACGCTCCGAAATCGCCAAGCCGGCGGCATCGTCCTTGGCGCTGTTGATGCGCAGGCCCGACGACAAGCGTTGGATGGAGGTGTTGAGGGAAGTCTGGCTCGTACCCAGGTTACGTTGGGCGGTGAGCGAGGCGATGTTCGTATTGATGGTGGAAGCCATTGCAAATCTCCTGAAAGAACTGACTGAATATGGCGTTGCCGCCGACCGGGGTCGCCAGCAACACGCTGGCCTCCTGGGGTTCGCCAGTGCTCTCGGGCCATCTGGTGAACGGCGGGCCGCTTACGGACCGTTGCAATTGTTTTCGGGTTGCCGCCGGAAAACTTGAGGGGCAAACGCACAAGTTGTACGACTTTTTTGCCGCTTATCCCCCAAACGCCCAAAAGCAGCGTCTCCACAATTCATCCATCGTTCCCCCATTGACAGCCGGACGGGTGCGCTTGAACCGGCAAACAGATCCGTCTCGCGACGTTAAGGAGTTTCGCCATGGCAGCAACCATCAATACCAACATCAGCTCGCTGACCGCCCAGCGCAACCTGGGCACCAGCCAGGCGTCGCTGAATACGGCCATCCAGCGCCTATCGTCCGGCCTGCGCATCAACAGCGCCAAGGACGATGCCGCCGGCTTGGCGATTTCGGAGCGCTTCACCAGCCAGATCCGGGGCCTGAACCAGGCGGTTCGCAATGCGAACGACGGTATCTCCCTGGCCCAGGTGGCCGAAGGTGCGATGGGAGCGGCCGGAAACATCCTTCAGCGTGTGCGGGAACTGGCGGTGCAGTCGGCCAACGCCTCCAACAGCGCTGGCGACCGCCAGGCCCTGCAACAGGAAGTCGGCCAATTGGTGGCAGAACTTGACCGGATTTCGCAAACCACCGAGTTCAACGGCCAGAAATTGCTGGACGGCACCTTTGGGACGCAGCAGTTCCAAGTGGGCGCCAACGCCAACCAGACCATTGTGGCGGCCACGGCTAACCTGCGCACCAATGTGTACGGCAACAACCAGAACATTGCCTCCAACGGCTCGGGCATTGGCGCGCAAGCCGCTGTCAGCGGCACGGCGGCAGTCGTCAACGGCGTGACCGCCGGTTCCGTGGCCATCAGCGGCTACCTGGGCACAGGCACTATGTCGGTGGCATCGAACGCCACCGCCAAGACCACGGCCGACCAGATCAATGCCCTCAAGGCAGAGACCGGTGTGACTGCCACGGCACGCAGTGAAGTGCGCCTGGGCGGCATGGCCTCAGCCGGTTCCTACTCGCTGACGCTGGAAGGCGACAACGTGGGCGCTGCCCGCACCATCTCGTTCACACTGACTTCCGGTACCGGCACGGACCGCCTGTCGCCCGCCGTGTCTGCCATCAACGAGCAGTCGGCCAAGACAGGCATCAACGCCTCGCTGAGCTCGGACGGCACGCAGATCATCCTGACCAACGCCACCGGCAACAACATCGTGATCGGTGACACCGTGAATGCCAATGCAGCCACGGTGACGGTGACCGGCTACGACGCCGCCGGGGCCAGCAACGGTACAGCACAGACACTGGCAGCCGACTCCACGGCAGAAAGCATCGCAACAGGTGGCTACATCACCCTGGATTCGGAGAAGTCCTTCGCCGTCACCTCGGCCAGCAACCAGCTGGACAATGGCGGCTCCAGCCTGCACACCGTCGCCAACTTGGATGTGACCACATTCACCAATGCGACGGACGCCCTGAAGACTGTGGATTCGGCCCTGGCCTTCATCAGCGGAGAACGAGCCAAGCTCGGCGCCATGCAGTCGCGCTTTGAGACCAGCATTGCCAGCCTGCAGATCACTTCGGAAAACCTGTCGGCATCGCGCTCGCGCATTCAGGACGCAGACTTCGCGGCAGAAACCGCCAACCTGTCGCGCGCCCAGATCCTGCAGCAGGCCGGCACGGCCATGGTGGCCCAGGCCAACCAGATTCCCCAGGGCGTGCTGTCCCTGCTCCGCCAGTAAGAACCTGTTCAAGGGCGGGCGGCGCCACAAAGGGCGCACGCCCCGCACCGCCGTGGCACACTGTGCCGCCCAGAGTCCTTTTGGTCAAAGACCAGCAGCAACGTGCACTTCAAAGCCCCTGAACAGGACGACACCCGGCTGCGTGCGGCCCTCGCGAGCGCCGACTGGCCCCTGCTGACCCGACTGTGCCGCCAGGCACTTCGTAAGAACGGCCGCAACCTCACTGCGCACCGGCTACTGGGCTTCTCGCTGAACAAGCAGCGTGAGTTCGAAGCGGCGCTCCAAGCCTACCGGCAGGCCTACGTGTACTGGCCGGGCGATGCGGAACTGCTGGTCAACTACGCCAATGTCCTCATCGAGCAAGCCTGCAACGCCGACGCCCTGCCCCTGCTGGAAGAAGTGTGCAAATTGCGCCCCGAGCAGGCCATTGGCTGGATCAAGCTGGCCGAATGCTGCTACCTGCTGACCCAACACGACAAGGGTTTTGACGCCAGCCAGAAGGCCGCCGCCCTGGCCGAGACCTTGCACGACCGCGTCGCCGCCCTGATGCAAAGCGCCATCCACCGGCGCGAGCTGGGCCAGGTGCGCGAGGCGGTCAAGGACTGCGAAACCGCCATCGCCCTGCGCCCCAGCGACCCGGGCAACTACACCAACAAGCTGCTCTTCATGCTGGCCGACCCTGCGGTGGACGCCGCCCAGCTGTCAGCAGCGGCACGGCAGTACGGCACCACGTTCGAGCCTCCCCTGCGGTCCGGGTGGCCGAGTTTTGCCGAGCACCGGGGATCGCCCTGGAAGCGCCTGAAGATTGGGTTCCTCTCGCCCGACTTCCGCGTGCATTCGGTCATGTACTTTGTGGAGGGGCTGCTGGCGCAGCTGGACCGGCGGCAGTTTGAAGTGTTTGCGTTCTACCTCTTCCCTCGCGACGACCACGTGACCGAGCGGGTGAAGCGCCACGTCGACCATTTCGTGCGCCTGGCGGGCTTCAGCGCCCAGCACCAGGCCGAGGCCATCCGCGCCGAGGGCATCGACATCCTGATCGACCTGGCGGGCCACACAGGACTCAATGGTCTGCTGACCCTGGCCCATAAAGCCGCCCCCGTGCAGGTGTCCTGGCTGGGGTTCCCGGCCACGACCGGGCTCACAGCCGTGGACTACAAGTTCACTGACGAGATCACCGACCCGCCTGGCGCCGAAGCACAGTACACCGAGCAGCTCTACCGCCTGCCCACGCTGTTTGCCTGCTACCGCCCCATGAGCCGCAACCCGCTCTGGCGCTACCAGCCGCGTTACCAGGTGCGCCCGACCCCTGCGCTCGCCAACGGCTTCATCACCTTTGGCTCGTGCAACAACCTGGGCAAGCTTACCGATGAGGTGCTGGCGCTGTGGGGCCGCGTGCTCGCCGCCGTACCGGGGTCGCGCCTGCTCATTGAGGGCAAGAACCTGGACCGACCCGATTTTGCGCAGGCCTACCAAGAGCGCTGCGAGCGCCTGGGCCTGCCTCCGGCACAGGTTGACCTGGTCGGGCTGCACAACGACAACCAGTACCTCACCTACCACCGCATCGACATCGCGCTCGACCCCTTCCCGCTGACCGGCGGCACCACCACCTTCGACGTGTTGTGGATGGGCCTGCCCATCGTGTCGATGGTGGGCGAAAGCTTCAAGAGCCGCATGGGCGTAGGCCTGCTGGCCTACCTTGGCCGCACCGAGTGGCTGGCCGAGACGGCCGAGGACTATGTGCGTATCGCCACCGGCCTGGCGGCCGACGCGCAGGCGCTGAACGCCCTGCGGCAAGGGCTGCGCGCCGAGGTGGAGGCCTCTGCACTGATGCGCGAGGACATCTTCAACCACCACTTCGCCGAAGGCCTGCGGGTGATGTGGCTGCAGTGGCTAGCCCGGGCCGAACACCCCGACGATCCTGCTGCCCAGGCCCAGGCGATCCAGGACTGGCTGCCCCAGCTGCCCGAGGCCTGGACCCAGCCGCCCGTTCCCGGCGTGGGCCTGAAACCCGGCCAGCGTGTGAGCCTGCACGAGGCCCACCAGCGCCTGCAGGACCTGGTGGACAAGGCCAAGGCCGCCCCACCGCCCACACCCGCCACCGGCGCAGACACCAGCGCGGGCCCAGCCCTCAAGGACCGCCACTGGATCGCCGTGACCGAGCTGGCCGAAACCGTGCTCAGCGCCATGCCCAACGACCCGGTGGCCCTGGCCTGCCTGGCCGAGGTAGAACATGCCCACGGCCACACCGAATTTGCCGTGACCTATTTGCGGCATGCCACGCAGGCGATGGGCCTGGGTTCCGGTTCCGGTTCCGGTTCCGGTTCCGCAGCCTAAAGCGCTCGGAGCCTGGACACAGGGATTGCCCCGACCAGACGAATGCTTCAAATTTGATAGTTACTAGCGCTTACTCCAAAAGCGCTAGCCGGTGTTTTTGATGAGATTTCCGGTCCCAAGGGGCACGCCATCACCCCTTGCGGCGCAGAAACCCGTGCGGCGCTACCGTGACCTGCAGGCGCTGCTCCATCTCGGCGTCGATCTCGAACTCCGGGTGGTCGGCCAGCCACTGGTGCACCGCCGTCTTGGGGTTGTTGCCCACGTCCCAGGGTCGGTCGGCAAAGAACTTCGGCGGCATGTCTTCCACAAAGGTGTCGAACACCACGCAGTAGCTGCCGGGCGTCACCAAGGGCGCGTAGGCGTTGAGCTCGCCCAGCACATGGTCGTGCGTGTGCATGGAGTCCAGGCACACCAGCACGCGCTGGTAGCCCTGGGCAAAGTCGCGCACCTGCTGCACCACCTCGGGCGCCACGGCCGATCCCTGGATCATCGCGATGCGGCTTGCCATGGGGTGGGCTTCGATGGCGGCGCGGTTGTGGGCGCGGATGTCGATGTCCACCCCCAGCACCTTGCGGCGCGAGGCGCGCGGGTCCAGCGTGGTGCCTGCCTCGATGGCATCGCTCATGTCGAGCAGCGCCAGCAGCGAGGCGCTGAGCACCAGCGATCCGCCGTGGGCGATGCCAGTCTCGATGATCAGATCGGGCCGCACGCGCCACACCAGTTCCTGCATGGCCACCATGTCCTGCGGGTACTGGATGATGGGCCGGCCCATCCAGTCGAAGTTGTAGACGTACTGCCGCTGCATGGAGGCCTGCAGCCAGTCGCGCGACAGGGTCTGAAACGCCCCATCGCTGGCATACGACTCCAGGCGCGTTTGCCGCTCCAGGCGAAATTGTTCTGATGGATGCATGGTCACGCCTTTCATTTGATCAACAGGCCCTGGCCGGTGGGCATTTCCAGCACACGGTACCCGTACTTGGCAAACCAGGGGTCCTCGGCCAGCTTTTGCGCCCGGTACGCGAGCCAGCCATAGTCATCCAGAATCAGTACGGCCCCTGGAACCATGCGTTCAAACAGCACTTCCAGCGCGCCAACCTCAGCCTCCGCATTGTTCATATCGAGGTGCATGAAGGCGATCTTGCGGGGCGCGACCTCGGCCAGCACGTCGGGCACTTTGCCTTGCGTCACGGTCACGTTGCCAAAGCCGGAGAACCGCTCTTTCACCTGCGCATACAACTGCTTGCTGTGCTCCGGCATGGCATGGTGCGGGAGCGAGGGGTCGTGATCGAACAGGTCGTACAGGTAATAGTGGCGATCCTGGCGGCTGGCAAAGTCCACCGCGTCGCACACAATGCGCGCCGTTGTGCCCTTGTAGCAGGCACATTCCACAAAATCTCCCTCCAGCCGCAGCCCATTGCGCACACCCCACAGCACTGTGGATATGCGCCACAGCACGGCCTTTTCGATTTCCGTACCGGCGTGCGCATTAAACGCGCGCATCAGTGGCTCATCTTCCAGAAAACCCAAATTGCGGTGGTAGGTGAAAAGATTGTCACCTGCGTAGATGCCGTCCTGGCCGCTGATTTGGTTCACCGCTTGCTGAATGCCTTGCAGGAAGGCTGCGGGTTCCGTGGTTCCGAAAAATACCGGGTGCAAATGGTTTGCCATATCCGTTTCCCTTCTCTGTCGTAAAAAATTACCACGCCTCGCCGTCAACCAGGATGCGACGGGGCTTCCAAGCGAATTCATCGCGCAGGCGCGTCACATCGATGGGTGCGAACCCCTGCCACGGCGCAGGCTCTGTGATGGCGAAGGTCGCCGCGTGGGTGCTGGCCAGCCACTCCAGCCACTGCCGATGCGTTATCTGCACGCCGCTGGCCACGTTGTAGACACTCGCGCGGCCCGCCAGCGCAATGCGCGGCAACCCGTCGAGCAAGTCGCCCACATGCACATAGTCCTTGGCGGACTGCGGATCGGAGCGCAGCACGATGTGGCCCTGCCGCGCCTGGCGCAGCAGGTCGGCCACCAGGTTGCCCGATGCGGAGTCCATACCCGGCCCCACCACGTTTGACAGGCGCGCCACGCGCACCCCGGGGCGCCCGCAGGCATGGCACAGCGATTCGCCGGTGAGCTTGGTCAGGTTGTACAGGTATGACGGGTCACCCGGCAGCACGGACAGCGGGGCGTCCTCGTGCGTGGAGGCCGCCCCCATGTAGACGCGGGTGGATGACAGGTAAAGCAGCGAGTCGAACTGCGCGCGCCGCAGCACCTCGGCCAGCAGGCCCACATGGGCGTCCACGGTGTCGAACGGGTGCATGCGGAAGTCGGCGGTGAGCCCCACGCAATAGATCACATGGCCCAGCGGGCGGGTGAACACCTCGGCATCGCCGCGCGGTGGCGCCCACACGGTGTGGCCCTGGGCCTGCAGGTGCGCCACCAGGCGGCTGCCGATGTAGCCCGAGGCGCCCAGTACCGTAAACGTCGAAGGGGGCAGGCTCGTCACCGGCGCTCCCCCACGGCCGCCAGCGGCTGGCCCGCATACACGGTGTACGCCAGCAGCTCGCCGCGCACGATCGAGCCCGCGCCCACCACGCAGCCGCGCCGCAGCACGGCGCCGTCGAGCAGCACGCAGTTGGCGCCGATCCATACGTCGTCCTCGATCACGATGCCGCCCTTGCTGGGCAGAAAACCCTGCTCGCGGATCAAGCGGCTGCGGTCGGCATAGGCATGGTTGACCGGCGCAAAGGTGCAGTTGGCGGCAATCGCCACGCAATTACCGATATGAATACCGTTGCCGGTGTAGAGCACGCAGCCCGCGTTGATGACCACATGCTCACCCACCACCAGGTCGCCGCTGCCGCCCGCAGGCTTGACCTTGACGAAGCTGTCGATCACCGAATGCGCGCCCACCACGATGCGCGTGCCGCGCACCGAGTCTTCGATGTCGGCCAGGTGCGAGAGCTTCGCGGTGGGATGGATCTCGATCACCTAGAACACCTCCAGCCGGGGCACGGCCACCACCATCTGCGCGCCCCAGCTGCGCGTGTAGTCGAGTTGCTCGGCCACCTCGCTGCGCAGGTTCCAGGGCAGGATCAGGATGCGCTGCGGCTTGTGGGCGCGCAGGTGCGCCTCGCTCACCACCGGGATGTGGCTGCCGGGCAGGTACTGGCCTTGCTTGGCGGGGTTCTTGTCCACCACGTAGGGCAGCAGGTCGGGCCGCACGCCCGCAAAATTGAGCAGGGTGTTGCCCTTGGCGGCCGCGCCGTAGGCGCCCACGGTGATGCCGTCGGCCTGGCATTGCAGCAAAAATATGAGCAGCTCACGCTTGACCCGTATGGCCTGAGCCTGGAAATCGCTGTAAAAACCGGTACCCAGCATGCCGGCCGTGGCCTCGGTGGCCAGCAGTTGCTGCACGCGGGCGGCGCCTTCGGTCGTGGCCTGAGGGTGGCCGTGAGCGTCGGCGCGGGCGGCAAACACCCGCAGGCTGCCACCGTGGGTGGGCAGCTCCTGCACATCGATCACCACCAGGCCGTTGGCCGCAAAGATGCGCTGCACCGCCGTGAGCGACAAATACGAGTAATGCTCATGGTACGCCGTGTCGAACTGACAACCTTCCACCATGCGCAACAGGTGCGGGAACTCGAACGTGGCCACACCATTGGGCTTGAGCAGCCGCGTGAAGCCGCCCACAAAGTCGTTGATGTCGGGTACATGGGCCAGCACGTTGTTGGCGGCGATCAGGTCGGCCTGGCGGTCGGCGGCTGCCAGCTCGTCGGCCAGCGCCACGCCAAAGAACCGATCCACCACCGCTATGCCTTTGGCGCGAGCCGCCGCCGCCGTGCTGGCGGTGGGCTCCACGCCGTAGCAAGGAATGCCAGCCGCCTGCACATACTGCAACAGGTAACCGTCGTTCGACGCGACCTCGACCACGCGGCTGCGTGCATTGAGCCCCAGGCGTTCGCGCATCGCTTCGACATAGGCCTTGGCGTGGGCCAGCCACGACGATGAGAACGAGCTGAAATACGCGTAGTCGTCGGTGAACAGCGCCTCGCGCCCGGCATGGTCTTCGGTCTGCACCAGCCAGCAGGTTTCGCACACCAAGAGGCGCAGGGGGAACCAGGTTTCGGGCGCGCGCAACGCGGCCTCGCTCAGGTAGGCATTGGACGGGGGCGCGCTGCCCAGGTCCAGGAACGGCAGTTGCAGCGGGTTGCCGCAGTGTCGGCACTTCACAGGCGCACTCCTTCGAATTCTTCGGTCATCCCGGGCTGGCCTGCGTCGCGCGGCGACATTTGCCCCACCGGCAGGGGCCAAGCCACGGCCAGGCGCGGGTCCAGCGGGTTCAGGCCCGCTTCGGCGGCAGGTGCATAGGCGGCTGAATGGCAATACAGCAGCTCGGCATGGTCGGTCAGCGCCTGGAAGCCGTGCGCAAAACCGGGCGGGATGAGCAGCGCGTTGCCGTTGTCTGCGGATAAATGCTCGGCATGCCACTGCAAAAAGGTGGGAGAGCCCTGGCGCAGGTCCACGGCCACGTCCCAGACCTCGCCACGCAGGCAGGTCACGAGTTTCATCTCGGCGTGGGGCGGCTTTTGGTAGTGCATGCCGCGCACGGTGCCTGTGAGGGCTGTGTAGCTCTGATTGATCTGGGCGATGGGGGCTGTCCAGCCTGCGCCCGCCAGTTCATCGACGCAGAACAGGCGCGCAAAAAAGCCGCGCTCGTCCACCAGCGGCCGGCGTTGCACGCGGAACAATCCCGCCAGCGGCAGTGGCGCCAGGGCCAGTCGGCTCATGGGCGCGCCTCCCAGGCGTCGATGTCGGCCAGGCACAGCGCGCGGGCGTCGGCGCCGCCATGTTGCTGGCGGTACCAGTTCATGGTGCGGGCCACGGCGGTGTTCAGCGACCAATGGGGGGCCACGCCCAGCACCTGGCGGGCATGGGCGGTTTCGAGCGCGAGCCAGCCGGCTTCGTGCGGGCCTTCGCTCTCGTTTTCATAGCTGGTAGCGCTTGCTGGATAGGCGGTGGAGGCCAATTCAATGACATTTTTGACCGTGGCCGCCTCGTGGGGCAGCGGGCCAAAGTTGTAGGCACAGGCCAAGGCGGGAGATTCCCACAGGCGCTGGGCCAGACGCAGGTAGGCGGCCAGCGGCTCCAGCACATGCTGCCAGGGGCGCGTGGCCTGGGGGCGGCGGATGTGCAAGGTTGCACCCTTTTCCCAGGCGCGCACGGCGTCGGGCAGCAGGCGGTCTTGGGCCCAGTCGCCGCCGCCGATCACGTTGCCCGCGCGGGCGGTGGCCACGGCGATGCCCTGTGCGGCCAGGAAAGAATCGCGGTAGCTGGCGGTGACCAGCTCGGTGGCGGCCTTGCTGGCGCTGTAGGGGTCGTGCCCGCCCAGGGCGTCGTCCTCGCGGTAGGGGTAGGCCCATTCGCGGTTGCGGTAGACCTTGTCGGTGGTGACCACCACGGCCACGCGCACGCCAGCCAGCCCGCGCAGGGCATCGAGCAAATGCGCCGTGCCCATCACGTTGGTGGAAAAGGTATCCAGCGGCGCTGCATAGCCGGGCCGCACCAGCGCCTGCGCGGCCAGGTGCAGTACCACCTCGGGCCGGGCGGCGCGCACGCGCATGGCCAGGGCCTGGGGGCTGCGGATGTCGCAAAAATGGCTCTCCATGGCCTGGCTCGCCTGCCCCAGCTGGGCCAGGGTGAAGAGATTGGGCTCAGTGGCGGGCGGCAGCGCCACGCCGGTCACCTGCGCGCCCAGGCGCTGCAGCCACAGGGCCAGCCAGGCACCTTTGAAGCCAGTGTGGCCGGTGAGCAACACGCGTTTGCCGCGCCAGAAGTCGGGATCAGGGCGCATCGTGCTCACCAGCATTTCCAAGGCGCGCGGCCCGATTGCCACAGGTCTTCGAGCAGGTTTTTCTCGCGCAGCGTGTCCATGGGTTGCCAGAAGCCGGTGTGCTCGAAGGCGCGCAGCTGGTCGCTGCTGGCCAGGCGGGCCATGGGTTCCAGCTCCCAGCTGGTGGCGTCGCCGTCGATGTAGTCGATGACCTCGGGCTGCAGCACAAAAAAGCCGCCGTTGATCCACCCGCCATCGCCACGCGGTTTTTCCTCGAACCCAGCCACGGTGTCGCCGTCACGCACCAGGGCACCGTAGCGGCCCGGGGGCTGCACGGCCGTCACCGTGGCCTGGCGGCCATGGGCGCGGTGGAAGGCAAACTGGGCCGTCATGTCCAGGTCGGCCACACCATCGCCATAGGTAAAGCAGAAGGGCTCGCCCGCAGGCAGGTATTCCTGCACCCGTCGCAAACGCCCGCCGGTCATGGTGCTTTCGCCGGTGTCCACCAGCGTCACGCGCCAAGGCTCGGCGTGGCGGTGGTGAACTTCCATGCGGTTGTTGGCCATGTCAAAGGTCACGTCCGACATGTGCAGGAAGTAGTTGGCGAAATACTCTTTGATCACGTAGCCCCGGTAGCCCAGGCAGATGATGAAATCGTTGACGCCATGGGCGGCGTACATCTTCATGATGTGCCAAAGGATGGGCCGCCCACCGATCTCGATCATGGGCTTGGGACGCAGGTGCGACTCTTCCGAGATGCGGGTTCCCAGCCCCCCCGCGAGCAGTACGGCTTTCATGCCCGCAGCATAGTGCAGCCCCTGCGCCGCCAAAAGGCCCTGTCACTGTGGAAATACGGGCCAAATGCAGGGATTGGCACCGCACGCCGATGGAGAGGGGGGCAAACAATTGGAATATCGCTATATTTTATATAGCAACAAACCTTCTACCACCAAGCGACAGAGGCATTTTTTCACATAATCCGCGCCCCAGGACAACCGTCAAAACTCCGGCAAAAGAGGCAAAGGTGTGGCGCTGGCGCCATTTCCCGAAGAAGACCTGTGTTGATGGCGCTCTTGAGTGCATTCCACACTCATCAATCCGATACATTTACAGTAACCTTCGGTAAGCCGCGTTGCCAGCGGCTCCGCCCGCCCACTTGTTTAGCCCCGGCTGCCGCCCAACACGTCTACAGCATGTTCGTCATCATTGGTTACGTTGTCTGCCTAGGCTGCATCTTCGGCGTGTACATCGTGCACGGGGGGAACATCAGTGTGATCCTGAAGGCCCTGCCCTTCGAGATCGTCACCATTCTGGGCGGCGCACTGGGCGCCTTCGTGGTGAACAACCAGCCCAAGGTGATCAAGGCCACCCTGGCGGCCATTCCGATGGCACTCAAGGGCTCCAAGTACACCAAGGCCCGCTACATGGAGCTGATGGCCATGCTCTATGACATCCTGCAAAAGGCCCGCAAGGAAGGGCTGATGGCCATCGAAAAGGATGTCGAAGCGCCCCACGAGTCCGAGATCTTCAAGAAATACCCCACCGTGGGCAGCGACCACCATGTGATCGAGTTCACCACCGACTACCTGCGCATGATGGTGTCGGGCAACCTCAACTCCCACGAAATCGAAGCGCTGATGGACAGCGAGATCGACACCCATCACCAGGAAGCCCACGCCCCCGTGGCCGCGCTGGCCCGCCTGGCCGGTGCCCTGCCCGCCTTCGGGATCGTGGCCGCCGTGCTGGGCGTGGTGAACACCATGGGCTCGGTGGGCCAGCCGCCCTCGGTGCTGGGCGGCATGATCGGCTCGGCGCTGGTGGGCACGTTCCTCGGGATTCTGCTGGCCTACGGTGTGGTCGAACCCCTGGGCGGCCTGGTCGAGCAAAAGACTGAAGACGCTGCCAAGGAATTGCAGTGCATCAAGTCCACGCTGCTGGCCAGCATGCAGGGCTACAACCCCGCCACGGCCATCGAATTTGGCCGCAAGGTGCTTTTCTCCAGCGTCCGCCCCAGCTTTACCGAGCTGGAGGGACATGTGAAAGGCAAGAAGTAGCGACGTCCGCGCCGCGAAACCCCAAACGCCATGGCAGAAAAAAAACTCCAGCCCATCATCATCAAGCGCATCAAGAAAGGCGGTCATGCGGTGCATGGCGGCGCCTGGAAGATCGCCTATGCCGACTTCGTGACGGCGATGATGGCGTTCTTCCTGCTGATGTGGCTGCTGGGCTCCACGGCCAAGGGCGAACTGCAGGGGATTGCCGCGTATTTCGCGTCGCCGCTCAAGGTGGCCATGACCGGCGGGGACGGCGCGGGCAACAGCTCGAGTGTGATTCCGGGCGGGGGCAACGATCTCTCGAAGGTGCACGGGCAGGTGCGGCGCTCTGATGTGGAAGAGGCCAAGCAGCGCCGCATGAGCATTGATGCCGCCCGCGCCGAGCGCGCCAAGCAGGACCTGGACCGCATCAAGGCCCTGGAGGCCAAGATCGACGCGCTCATCACCGAAAACCCGCGCCTGAACGAATACAAGTCGCAGATCCGCATCGACATCACCCCCGACGGCCTGCAGATCCAGATCATCGACGACCAGAACCGTCCCATGTTCGACAGCGGCAGCGCGTTGGTGAAACCCTACATGCGCGACATCCTGCGCGAGATCGGGGCAGCGCTGGGCGGGGTGGAAAACCGCATCAGCCTGGCCGGGCACACCGACGCCGTGCCTTACGGAAACAGCGACCGTGGGTACAGCAACTGGGAGCTGTCGGCCGACCGCGCCAATGCCTCACGCCGCGAGTTAGTGTCGGCCGGCATGCCAGACGCTAAACTGGGACGTGTGGTGGGCTTGGCGGCCAGCGATCTGCTGGAGCCAAACAACCCGCGCGCACCCGCCAACCGGCGCATCACCATCACGGTGCTGACCCGCGAGGCCGAAGAACGACTCATGGGCAAAGGGATTCCCGAAATCACTTCCACAGAACTGCTGAATGAAAAGCGGGAAAATCCCCCCCCAAGCAGGTAACAGTTACGACTTGTCACCAAACCTGCCACCCATGACAATGCCCACAGTAATTCTCGACCGAAAGGGTCCCAAGTGACCACAGCCCTTCGTTTTTTGATCGTTGACGACTTCTCCACCATGCGGCGCATCGTGCGCAATCTGCTCAAGGAAAGCGGCTTTGCCGATGCCGACGAGGCCGAAGATGGCGTGGCCGCTCTGAACAAGCTGCGCAACAGCAAGTTCGACTTCGTGGTGACGGACATCAACATGCCCAACATGAACGGCTTTCAGCTGCTGGCTGAAATCAAGAAGGACGACAAGCTCAAGCACTTGCCCGTCCTCATGGTCACAGCCGAAGCCCGCAAGGAAGACATCGTGGCAGCCGCCCAGGGTGGCGCAGCGGGTTACATCGTCAAACCCTTCACCAAGGCCACGCTGGAAGAAAAAGTGACCTTGATCCTGAAAAAGATGGGGCTATGACACCATGGACGACACACCGGACAACAGCCAGCCGCCTGCCGATGTACACCACAAGATTGGCCAGCTGACGCGCCAGCTGCACGACTCGCTCAACGAACTGGGCTATGCCGACAAACTGCGCGGCTCCATGGGCGAACTGCCCGACGCGCAAAGCCGCCTGTCCTACATCGCGCGGTTGACGGGGGAAGCGGCCGAGAAGGTGCTCAACCGCGTCGAACAGGCCAAAGCCCAGCATGACTACATCGCGGCGGAAACGCGCCGGGTCGTCAACTCGCTGGTGGCCGACCCGGTGGCGGCCGTGGCCAAGGGCGAGATCTTCAACTTCCTGACCGATGTGGAGCGCGTGACCAAGGAAGCCGACACGCACCTCACCGAAATCATGATGGCACAGGACTTTCACGACCTCACGGGGCAGGTGATTGCCCGCGTGGTCAACCTGGCGGCCACCATTGAAGACCAGTTGGTCCAGCTGTTGATTCAAACGGCCCCACCCAACGCACAGGTGCCCGTCGAGCCACCCCGCCCTCAGCATCTGCAGGGCCCCGTGGTGGACCCCGAGCACACCCCCGACGTGGTCACCGACCAGTCCCAGGTGGACGACCTGCTGGCCAGCCTCGGGTTCTGAGCCCGCCCGGGGCTTTCTGCGGTCAAAATGGCTGCTAGCGCTTATCCACAAAGCGCTAGCAGCTATCTTTTTTAGTATTCCATCCCGGCACCACCCACCCTTTGTAGGGTGAGGCCACGCAGGCAAGGCCCCTTTGGCCCGCATGGAAAAGAGGGGACTGCAGCCCCCTTATCCAGCTTTAGATTTCCGAGCTGCTCACGACAATGGCATGACACCAGCCGTCATGCCACCATGGAATCCAGCCAAGAAAAAAGCCTACCCGCGTCAGAGCGCAAGCTGCAGAAAACGCGCGAAGACGGCCAGGGAGCACGCTCGCGCGATCTCTCCCACCTGGCGATTCTGGGTGCCGGGGCCGCCTGCCTGCTGGTGCTGGCGCCCCAGCTGATGGACCACATGCAGCGGGCCATGAGCCAGCAACTGGCGTTTGACGCCGCCACCGTCATGGCGCCAGGCACCATGCTCAAGCGTTTGCAGGACATGGTGGTGGTGGGCCTGGTGGCCAGTGCAGTGTTTGCCATCCTCACCAGCGCCGCCGCCCTGATCAGCGCCATTGGCGCTGGCGGCTGGATCCTGAGCCTCAAGCCCATCACGCCGCAGTTCAATCGCCTGAACCCCATCTCGGGCCTGGCCAACCTTTTCTCCAAGCAGCAGATGGCCAACGTGGCCAAGATGGTGCTGATGACCGCGATCCTGAGCTATGTGGCCTGGAAGTTCATGGGCAACAGCATCGACACCGTGGCCATGCTGGTGCTGCAGCCCTCCCCCATGGCCATTCGCCAGCTGGCTGACTGGCTGACTTCGGGCATGAGCCTGCTGCTGCTGGTCGTGTTCCTGGCCGCGCTGGTGGACGTGCCGCTGCAGGCCTACTTCTTCAAGTCGCGCCTGAAGATGTCGCACGAGGAAGTCAAGCAGGAGCACAAGGAATCCGACGGCAACCCCCACACCAAGGGCCGCATCCGCCAGAAGCAGCGCGAGATTGCCGACCGCGCCAGCGTGGGCGCAGTTCCCAAGGCCGATTTCGTGGTGATGAACCCCACCCACTATGCGGTGGCACTCAAGTACGACGAAAAGACCATGAGTGCCCCCCAAGTGATCTCCCGCGGCACCGACCTCATCGCGCTCAAGATCCGCGACGTGGCCAAGGCGCACGACGTGCCCGTGCTGCAGTCGCCCATGCTGGCCCGGGCGTTGTATGCGCATGCCGAACTGGACCAGGCCATTCCCGCCACGCTCTACACCGCCGTGGCCCAGGTGCTGGCCTATGTCTACCGCCTCAAGGCCGCCCTGCGTGGCGAAGGCCGCATGCCCGACAGCCTGGTGGAGCCCTTCGTTCCGCCTGAACTTGATCCGCTGAACCGCACTCCCGTGCAAGGCGCCGCCGTATGAACACCTCCGTAACGTCTCTTCGACAATGGGCGGGCACCAATGCAGGCGCCCTGCAGGGCCTGTCGGCACCACTGCTGGTGGTGGCGATCCTGGCGCTCATGGTGTTGCCCATCCCGCCCTGGCTGCTCGACGCGTTTTTCACGCTCAACATCGCCGTGGCCCTGATGGTGATGATGGTGGCGGCCTACATGCTGCGGCCGCTCGATTTCGCAGCCTTTCCCTCGGTGCTGCTGCTGACCACCCTGATGCGCCTGTCGCTGAACGTGGCCTCCACGCGCGTGGTGCTGCTCGAAGGCCACACCGGCCCCGGCGCCGCCGGTGCGGTGATCGAGGCCTTCGGCCACTTCTTGATCGGCGGCAACTTTGCCGTGGGGCTGATCGTGTTCGCCATCCTGGTGGTGATCAACTTTGTGGTGATCACCAAGGGCGCCGAGCGCATTGCCGAAGTGTCGGCACGCTTTACCCTGGACGCCATGCCCGGCAAGCAGATGGCCGTGGACGCCGACCTGAATGCCGGACTGATCGACGAAAAGGAAGCCAAGCGCCGCCGCGCCGAAGTGGCGGAAGAAGCCAACTTCTTTGGCTCCATGGACGGTGCCTCCAAGTTCGTGCGCGGCGATGCGGTCGCCGGCATCCTGATTTTGCTCATCAACATCATCGGTGGCTTTGCCATCGGGGTTTTGCAGCACGACCTCTCGGCCAAGCAGGCGGCTGATAGCTACATCCTGCTGGCCATTGGTGATGCGCTGGTGGCGCAGATTCCCGGCCTGCTGATCTCGGTGGCTGCGGCCATGGTGATCTCGCGCGTGGGCAAGGACCACGACATGGGCCGCCAGATCGTGCAGCAGCTCTTCATGTCGCCCCGCGTGCTGGGCGTGACCGGCGGCATTCTGCTGCTGCTGGGTGTGATCCCCGGCATGCCCCACCTGGTGTTCCTGATCATGGGGGGCCTGCTGTGCTACGCCGCCTGGGTGCTGTACGAACGCCAGAAAGTGCCGCCCGAAGTCGAAGCACCGCCCGCCCCGGTCAGCGATGGCGAAGCCACCTGGGACGACCTGCAACCCATAGACCTGCTGGGCCTGGAGCTGGGCTACCGCCTGATCAGCCTGGTGGACAAGAGCCGCCAGGGCGACCTGCTCACCCGCATCAAGGGCGTGCGCCGCAAGTTTGCGCAGGAGGTGGGCTTCCTGCCCCCCGCCGTGCACGTGCGCGACAACCTCGAACTCAAGCCCAGCGGCTACCGCATCACGCTGCGTGGCGTGGTGGTGGGCGAAGGCGAGGCCTTCCCTGGCATGTTCCTGGCCATCAACCCCGGCGGTATCACCACGCCCCTGATCGGCACCCCCACCACCGACCCCGCTTTTGGCCTGCCAGCCCACTGGATCGACGAACGGCAGAAGGAAGCCGCACAAATGGCGGGTTTTACCGTCGTTGATTCCGAAACCGTGATGGCCACCCATTTGTCACACTTGATGCAAGTGCAAGCCGCCAAGCTTCTGAGTCGCACAGAAACCCAGCAACTGGTGGAGCACGTGGCCAAGCTGGCCCCCAAGCTCATCGAAGAAGTGGTCCCCAAAATGGTCTCCATCGCAACGTTCCAGAAGGTCCTCCAGCTGCTGCTGGAAGAGTCTGTGCACATCCGCGATATCCGGACCATCATCGAAACGCTGGCCGAGCACGCTGGTGGCATCACAGACCCGGTCGAGCTGGCCCGCCGCGTGCGCATTGCGCTGTCGCCCGCCATCGTCCAGCAGATCTACGGCCCCACCCGCGAACTCAACGTCATTGCCATCGAGCCGGGCCTGGAACGCCTGCTGGTGCAAGCCCTGGGCAACGCAGCAGGACCGGCTCTGGACCCCGGCGTGGCCGACATCCTCACGCAAAAGGCCGCCGAGGTGGCCCTCAAGCAGGAAGAGATGGGCCTGCCCGCCTGCCTGCTGGTTCCCGACCAGATCCGCAACGCCATCTCCCGCCTGGTGCGCCGTGTGGCGCCCCGGCTGCAGGTGCTTGCGCACAGTGAAATTCCAGAGACCCACACCATCCGCATTGGGCCGATCCTTAGAGGTGCATCAGCATGAACATCAAACGCTTTACCGCCCCCACCTCCCGTGAGGCATTGGCCAAGGCGCGCATGGCCTTTGGAGAGGGCACCCTCATCCTGTCCAACCGCCCCACGGCCAACGGCGTCGAGGTTGTGGCCACGGCCGAAGACACGCTGTCGGCCCTGGATGGAAGTGCAGGCGCGTCCAGCAACCCGCCCTTGCTGGCCCCCACACCGGCGCGCAGCGCCCCCCAGCGCGCCAGCCAGACCGCCGCAGCCAGCACCCTGGGCCGCAACGCAGTCGAGGAAGACACCGAGCAGTTAGCGATGAGCACGCTGTCGTTCCAGGACTACGTGCGCGAGCGCATGCTGCGCCGCCGCCACGAGGCGCTCAACGGCCCGGCCGAACCACAAACCTTGTCGGAGCGCAGCCGCGACCAGGAGCCCGAGCGCGAACGCATGCCAGCACCCGCCGTCGTGCGCCACAACCCGCTGCGCAGCATCCCCATGGACATTCCACCGGAGCCTCCACGCCGCCGGCAGGAAGCCGCCAGCGCCCACCTGGCCCAGTCGAACAACAACCAGCAAAGCGTGATGAATGAACTCCATGCCATGAGGGAGTTGATCGAAGACCGCTTTAACACCATGGCCTGGCTGGGCCAGGCGCGCCAGAACCCGATCCAGTCCAACCTCATGCTCAAGATGATCCGTGCAGGCTACTCTCCATCTTTGGCCCGCGCCGTGCTCGAGCGCATGCCGGAAGACCTGTCGGCCGCCGAGTCGGTGCGCTGGCTGATGGAAGTGCTGGAGCGCAACCTCAAGACCGACCTGGCCGAGCCTCCGCTGTATGAGCAAGGCGGCATCTTCGCGATGGTGGGCTCCACCGGCGTTGGCAAGACCACGACCACGGCCAAGCTGGCCGCGCTGTGTGCGCGCATCCATGGCCCGGGCAGCGTGGGCCTGATCACTCTGGACACCTACCGTGTGGGCGCGCACGAGCAGCTGCGCAGCTACGGCCGCATGCTGGGCATCGTGGCCCATCTGGCGCACGACCGCGCCGCGCTGCAGGACCTCCTGGGCCTGCTCAGCGGCAAGAAAATGGTGCTGATCGACACCACCGGCGTGGCCCCCCGCGACCCGCGCAAGCGCGACATGCTGGACGTGCTGGACCTGCCCCACGTCAACCGCCTGCTGGTGCTCAACGCAGGCTGCCATGGCGACACGCTCGATGACGTGCTCACCGCATTCAAGACCGAAGGTTCCCAGCAAGCCATCCTGTCCAAGGTGGACGAGGCCGTGAAGCTGGGCCCCGCCATCGACGCACTGATCCGCCACCAGATGGTGCTGCGCGGCGTGACCAACGGCCAGCGTGTGCCGGAAGACTGGGAACGTGCCGATGCGCACAAGCTCATCAGCACCTCCATGCGCGCGCCTGCCAAGTCGGCCTTCGACCCCAAGGCGACCGACCTGAATTTCTTCTTCTCGCATTCGCCCGACACCATGAACGAACGGGGGCTGGTCGATGCTTGATATCGGTTTTCACCAGGCAGCCGGCCTGCACAGCTTCACCCCGCAGTCAGAGCTGCGCGTGGTGGCTGTTGCCAGCCAGGACAACGCGGGCACCGGGCTGGAGACGCTCTGGCAGATCTGCGCCAGCCTGCAGCGCCTGGGCTACCCGGTCGTGGTGCTCGACGGCACAGCGCAGGAGACGGATGAGTACCCGGGTTTGCTGCACCTGCTGCAACAAGCGCCGTGGAACGAGGGCGTCAGCCTCAACATGGGGGCCATGGCCTCATCGCTGGCAGTGATTCCCGCAGCCAAAGGCCTGCAGCGCATCAGCCGCGAGGCCAGCCGCAACGAGACCGCCCCCCTGCCCTGTCTGCTGCCCTATTTCCGAACCTACGGGCTGATCGTGCTGCACGCGCCTGCGGCCACGCTGGGGCCGCTGCTGACGCACACCGCCACCGTACCGCTGGTGGTGATGGGCGACGGCTCGGCTGGTGTGCTGACCAGTTACAAGAGCCTCAAACAGATCGCGGTGCACACAGGACTGCCCTGTATGGTGGCGGCTTTGCTGCGCGGCACCACGCCCGCAGAACGGCGCAAGACCCAGCATGCACTGACGACCTTGCAGGACTGCGCGGAACGCCACCTGGGCGGCCCCGTCCGCACGACCACCATCGCCACACAGAACCCTCAGGACCTCCAGCGCCTGGCCTTGCAACTGCTGGAAAATGCGGGCACTATCAGTGAGTCGCTGACAGCGCTGCCACCCAGCAACTTGGCAGCCATGCCTGCGCATTTTGTCCGGAGCCATTGATCTGATTTGTCCGGAGCCGTTGACTAGAGCCTGTTATGCACTTTTACGTACCCACGTTGACCCCAGAGGCCGGTGATGGCAAGGCGCAGTGCGCAGCCAAGGCCGGGGCCTTGGCAAGTGCTGCAACGCGGCGAGTGCCTGCCTCTGGGGTCAACCCGGAGGGAAAGCCGGGGCAAGGCCCGGCCACGTCGTTGCAGGCCGCTGGCAGTATTGATACTGCGGCGCGTCCTGCGTCTCGTTGTCGGGCCTTGCCCCGGCTTTCGTGGGCACGTAAAAGTGCATAACACGCTCTCTATGTACACCGCCAAAGGCCAGCTCGATCGTGATGCGATGATCCGCCAGCACGTCCCGCTGGTGCGAAGAATCGCGCACCACATGATCGCCAAGCTGCCTCCCAACGTGGAGCTGGACGACCTGATCCAGGTTGGCATGATGGGCTTGGCGGAAGCCCTGTCGCGCTACGAAGTGGCCCAGGGTGTGCAGTTCGAGACCTTTGCCACCCAGCGCATCCGGGGCGCCATGCTGGACGAACTGCGCGAGGGCGACTGGATGAGCCGCAGCTCCCGCAAGAGCCAGAAAGACATCGAACACGCCGTGCACCGGCTGGAGCAGAAGCTGGGCCGCAGCCCGCTGGAGTCTGAAATTGCCAGCGAGATGGGCATGAGCTTGGTCGAATACCAAAGCCTGCTCGGCAAGGTTCGGGGTACACAACTGGTGTATCTGGAGGACATGACGCATGGCAACGAGGACGATGACGGCTTTCTGGACCGCCATGTGGCAGACGCCGACGCAGACCCTCTGGAATTGCTGCGCGACCAGCGGCTCAAGATGTCGCTGGTGAATGCCATCAAGACCCTGCCCGAACGCGAGCAGCACATCATGGGCATGTACTACGAGCACGACATGAATCTCAAGGAGATCGCGGCCGTGCTGGGGGTGACCGAATCTCGGGTGTGCCAGCTGCACAGCCAGTCCATCGCACGCCTGCGGGCCAAGATGCGGGCGCATTGACTACCCCCTGAGTCGCCTTCGGCGCCTTCCCCCTGAAGGGGGACGCCACCAGTGGCCTGGCGGAGCCAGTTCCACGGTGGCACTGGTCGGGGGCTGCGACCGTTTCAGGGGTAACCGCGCCGAGCAGACATCGAAGTTCAATCCTCCGGCCTTCACTGGTAACGGTCAAAACAATAGCTGCTTGCACTTGTAATCCGTGGCTTTGAGAGGTTTTTCCTCTCAAAGCCAACAGGGACAAGCGCCAGCAGCTATCTTTTTTGGCTCAACCAGCCGATTTGTAGATACGGGCCACGCCGGGCTTGCCGGCCTGTGCGCCCCGACCGTCGCCGTAGGTGGAGGGTGTGCCCGCCTGCGGCACCAAACCTGCCACCTGGCGATCGGCATTCACGGCCAGGCGCGCCAGGCTTTCGCGGTGCACGGCAAGTATGTCGTCAATGGCCCGGGCTCGCTTTTGCAGCTGTGCGGGCACGGGCAGACCCCTGGCTGCCGTCTGCTCCAGAACGCGCGCGAACTGGGCCGCTGCATCCCGCAGGGCCACACTGTTCTTTTCCAGGGATTGGGGGTCTGCCGCGAGAAGGGCGGCGGAGACTTTTTCGATCAGCTGTTCAACAGCCGAGAGGGATTCTTCCAGGGACATGGCGCATTGTGGGGTGGATAGCGCCTGCCTGCCAAGTCTGTCAATAAAGGTGCGTGCGGGACGCTGAGGAATCAACCGCGCGAGCGGGCCAGGATTTCCTGGGCGTTGGAGAGCATCTTGTCGGCAATGGCTTCGGCGTCCACCGAGAAAGTGCCTTTTTCGATGGCCGACCGCACGGCCTTGACCTTGCTCGCATCAAAATCACCTGCGGAACGGGATGTCTGGTCCAGCGCACGGGCAGCGGTGGAGACGGTGACGGGCACACCGGCGGTTGACACAGCCGCAGCGTCTTTGGCGGCTCCTTCAGCAGCACTGGCAGGACTTTTGGCTTGCTTGGCAAGCCCCGTCTGCGCCAAGGCGCCCGGGAGTTCCGGTTTTTGACCAATCTTCATCGCTCTCTCCACCACCCCGTTTGATGTGGGGCACAGTAGCAATGTTTTCGACCCATTTGGCCCGGACTTTAGCCATTTATCACCGCCCCGTCATCAAAGAGCGACGACCACCGTCCCAATTTCGTTCACAGTTCCACTGACTATCCTGCCATTATCCATGCGGATGCGAACAATCTGCCCCGCAGCGCCTGCCGACATGGCCTGCCCTGCGGAGGTGACTGCATAGCCGGGGCCCTGGGCAATCACCTTGACCTGAGCGCCTGCGCGAAAGAGCTGGGGGGGCCGCACCATGGTCTGGCGCAATGCCTGGCCGGCCACCAGCTGGCGCGCAGCCACCTGCCCGACCCACATTTCCGGGTTGGCCATCACGGCTGCCGACTCTTCGGCCCAGTCCACTTCCGCCTCGGTGGCGTCATTGGCGGTCAACACCGTCCCCGGAGCCACCGGGCCGGTCAGCACCCAAGCCGGGCCAAATGCCTTGACGGTCACCGGCAGGTACACGTTCCATGCGGTTTGCCCCTCGACACAGCGCAGCCCCAGGCGGGTGCGGCCCCAGAGCCGGGCGCCCACTGGCAGGTAGGGTTCGACCCGCGCACACGGCGCCAGCCGCAGCCGCGAGTCGAGTGAGCCAACGCTCACTTCCATGCGCAGCGGCAAGCCGGAGGCCTGGTTGCGCGACATCGCGTCATCCAGCCAGCGTTGGGTCAGCGGGCCCAGGTCGGCACTGGGGTCGGCTGCCGCCTGGGCCAGCGCGGTCCCGCTGCTGCCAGCCACTGCAGCCAACCCCAGCACCATCGCCAGAGCGTGCCGGGCCACAGCGCGCCGCCCGGCGATCGCCAGAGCGCCAGCGCGAACCAAAGGGGACACGAAGGGGAAAACAAAGATCGATGGCATGGGGCCTCCTGGGCATCGCAGGTCAACAGGTCTGACCGCGCGGGGCGGCAAAGACTCTTTCACGACTGGAACTATAGGCAGGCGGGCCCTGCGCAAAACCCGAAACTGCGCACCCATTTCCGCGTTCTTCGCGCTTTAGAAAAAAGCGGCGGCTTTCACAATCGAACCACGCCGGAAACCCCCAACCGGCTCCTATTGCAACCCAGGGTGTGAGGCAACCATGCTTGACAAGATGACCAACCGGCTGGACTTTCTCGGCAACGCGCTCGTGCTGCGTGCCGAGCGCCAGCGCGCCATCGCCAGCAACATCGCCAACGCTGACACCCCGGGCTACGTGGCACGCGATTTCAGCTTTGGCGATGCGATGCGCGAAGCCACGGGCTTGGGCTCGGGCGTGACCCGCCTGGCCACGGGTGGCTCGGTGGGCACCACGGGCAACCTGGGGGCCAAGGGCGCCACAGACCCCCGCCACATTCCGCTGCCAGCGGCCAGCACGGGCACCGGCGCACCCGGCACGCTGGGTTATTCCGTGCAGACCCAGCCCAGCCTGGACAACAACACGGTGGACCTGGACCGCGAGCGCGCCAACTTTGTCGACAACGCCGTGCGCTACGAAGCCACGCTGCGTTTCATCAACGGCAACGCCAAAACCATGCTCAGCGCGATCCAGGGCCAATAAGCCATCCGCAGTGCAGCGCAGAAAGCGAGTCTCCCCATGTCCATGTTCTCCATCTTCAGCGTCTCGGGCAGCGCCGTCAGCGCGCAGTCGCAGCGGCTCAACGTGGTGGCCAGCAACCTGGCCAACGTCGATGCCGTGGCAGGCCCCGACGGCCAGGCCTACAAGGCGCGCCAGGTGGTGTTCCAGACCGCCCCCATGGGCGCGGACAGCTCGGCCGGTGTGCGCGTGAGCTCCATCAACGAAAGCAACGTTCCCGGCCGCCGCGTGCACGACCCCAGCCACCCGTCGGCAGACGCGGAAGGCTATGTGACGCACTCCAACGTCAACGCCGTGGAGGAAATGGTCAACATGATCTCCGCCTCCCGCTCTTACCAGAACAACGTCGAGGTCATGAACACGGCCAAGTCGCTGCTCCTCAAGACCCTGCAGATGGGCCAGTAACTCTAGGACGCCACCATGATCCTCAACTCCGCCACCAGCGCGCCCACGGTCACCGATGCGACCGGCACCAAGGCCAACGCCGCCACCGACCCTGCAGCCGCGCAGGACCGCTTCCTGAAACTGCTGGTTGCACAGCTGAACAACCAGGACCCGATGAACCCGCTGGACAACGCCCAGATGACCTCGCAGATTGCGCAGATCAACACGGTGACCGGCATCCAGCAGCTCAACCAGACGATGGAGAGCATGTCGGCGCAGTTCAACTCGCTGCAGGTGATGCAGGGCACGGCCCTGATTGGCCGCAACGTGATGACCGAAGGCTCGACGCTGGCCGTGGCCGACAAGGCCGGCAAGGGTGGCTTTGAGCTGGCCTCGGCCGCCACCAAGGTGAAGGTCGAGGTGATGACCGCTGGCGGCCAGGTGATCGAGACCATGGACCTGGGTGCCAAGGCTGCAGGGCGCCACACCTTCGAGTGGGATGCCAGCAAGTACACCGGCTCCACCGAGGGACTGCAGTTCCGCGTCAGTGCCGTCAATGGGTCGACCAAGATCGACAGCACATCGCTGGCCCTGTCCAAGGTCACGGCCGCAGGTGCCGAGGACGGCCAGCTGGTGCTGACCCTGGCCAACGGAAAAACCATCAACTACAGCCAGATCAAGGCCCTGGTCTAACCCGGCCGATTCAGTGATAGCCCCCATCAGGAGAACACCATGAGTTTTCAGCAAGGCCTCTCTGGCTTGAACGCCGCCAGCAAGAACCTCGACGTCATCGGGCACAACATCGCCAACTCCAACACCGTCGGGTTCAAGGCCTCGCGGGCCGAGTTTGCCGAAATGGTGGCGTCCGCCATCGGCTCGTCCGGCGGCACCAATGCGGGCATCGGCGTCGAAGTGGGCGCGGTCTCCCAGCAGTTCACACAGGGCAATCTCACGATCACGGGCAACAGCCTGGATGTCGCCATCAACGGCAACGGCTTTTTCACGCTCACGCTGCCCGATGGCACACCCGCCTACACCCGCTCCGGCAACTTCAAGCTGGACAAGGAGGGCAACATGATCACCAACGACAACGCCAACGTGATGGGTTACCCCGTGGACCCGGTCACCGGCCTGCGTTCGGGCACCGACCCCATCCCGATGGTGTTCCCCACCTCCGAGCCCATCCCTGCCAAGCAGACCACTACGATCACGGCAGCATTCAACCTGCCGGCCACGGCCACCGATGCGGCCGGCGACCCTGCCGCCACGCCGCCCATCCCGGCCACACCGCGCGCCACCTACGGCACGTCGATCAACGTGTTCGACAGCCAGGGCGTGGCCAAGCCAGTGAGCCTGTACTTCCAGAAGACCGCTACCGACAACACCTGGGACGTGTACGACCAGCTGGACGACCCCACGGCAGTGCCTCCCGTGGTGGCAACTCCTATAGGCCAGATCACGTTTGACAACAATGGCGCCATCACGGCCCCCGTGGCTACACCCCCCGCCACGGGCTTCGCGCTCACGCTGAACGTGAACCCGACCCCGCCCAACCCCAACAACCTGCCCGCGTTTGATGTGGCGGTGAGCCTGGACAAAGTCTCACAGAGCGGCAACAAGTTCTCGGTCTCCAACCTGAGCCAGGACGGCTACACCACGGGCGAGCTCACGGGCATCAACATCGAGAACAACGGGATGATCATGACCCGCTACTCGAACGGCGTGACCCGTGCAGAAGGCCAGCTGGCGCTGTCAAGCTTCCGCAATACGCAGGGCCTGGCTTCGGTAGGCGGCAACAACTGGGTCGCCACCTTTGAATCCGGCCAGCCGGTGGCTGGCACCGCCACCGACGGCAACTTCGGGTCGCTGCGCTCGGGCGCGCTGGAAGACTCCAACGTGGACCTGACCGCCGAGCTGGTGAACATGATGACCGCACAGCGCGCCTACCAGGCCAATGCCCAGACCATCAAGACGCAAGACCAGGTGATGTCCACCCTGGTGAACTTGCGTTGATCGGGAACGGTTCGTAAGAACTCTGCACTGAAACAGCCCTGGACAACGGAGAGCCCCCATGGACCGCATCATTTACACCGCGATGACGGGCGCCAACGCGGCCGCCCACCGGCAGGCCGTGTTGTCCAACAACCTCGCCAACGCCTCCACCCAGGGGTTTCGTGCGGAGATGTCCACCTTCCGCTCGGTCCCGATCCAGGGCGATGGCTCCAAAACCCGTGTGTTTGCGCTGGAGGCCACCTCGGGCCACGTGAGCACGCCCGGCCCCGTGCAGCGTACCGGCCGCAACCTCGACGCCATGGCCGTGGGCAATGCCTGGTTTGCCGTGCAGGGACTTGACGGTACCGAGGCCTACACCCGCGCCGGCACCTTTGAGGTGTCGGCCACGGGCCAGCTGCTCACCCCCACCGGACTGCCTGTGCTGTCCGATGGCGGCGCGCCCATTGATGTCCCGCCGGGCGCCGAAGTCACGCTGGGCTCGGATGGAACGGTCACTGCCAAGGCAGCGGGCCAGCCCGCGCAGGCCATTGGCCGCCTCAAGCTGGCCACTCCCACCCCGGAAGACCCGCTCAAGCGCGGCGACGACGGGCTGTTTCGCACCACGTCCGGCGACCCGATTGCCAATGACGCCAACGCCCGCATGCTGGCAGGCGCAGTGGAAGGCTCGAACGTGAATCCGGTCGAAAGCATGGTCGGGATGATTGCCGCATCGCGCCAGTTCGAACAGCAGATGCGCCTGCTGCAGTCCGCCGAAACCAACGACAAGACCGCCAGCCAGTTGCTGAGCATGAACGGCTGAGGTCGCGCCCCGCGCCGCCACGCCAAAAGGAAGCACCATGATCAACTCCCTCTGGATCGCCAAGACCGGCATGTCTGCCCAGCAGACCCAGCTCGACGTCATCTCGCACAACCTGGCCAACGTCTCCACCACCGGCTACAAGCGCAACAACGCGGTGTTCGAGGATCTGATCTACCAGAACCTGCGCCAGGTGGGTGCCAACACCACCGAGCAGAACCAGCTGCCCACCGGCCTGCACCTCGGCCTGGGCGTGCGCACGGTGGCCACCAGCCGCAACTTCGTGCAGGGCAGCCTGCAGGAGTCCAAGAACAACCTGGACGTGGCCATCAACGGCAATGGTTTTCTCGAAGTGACCATGCCCGACGGGACCATCGGCTACACGCGCGACGGCTCGTTCCAGGTCGATTCGCAAGGCCGCCTGGTCAACTCCAGCGGCCTGCCCGTGGCCAACGGCATCACGGTGCCCGCCAACGCCACGAGCGTGACCATCAGCGCTGACGGCGTGGTGTCGGCCACCGTACAGGGCAACACCCAGCCCCAGCCCTTGGGCAACCTGGCGATGTCGGCCTTCATCAATCCGGCCGGCCTCGAGCCCATTGGCCAGAACCTGTTCAAGGAATCGGCCGCCTCGGGCCAGCCCCAGCAGGGCACGCCCGGCACCAACGGACTGGGTATTCTCAAGCAGGGGTTTCTGGAAGCCTCCAACGTCAACGTGGTGGAAGAGCTGGTCACCATGATCCAGGCACAGCGTGCCTATGAGATGAATTCCAAGGCCATCCAGACTTCGGACCAGATGCTGGCCAAGCTCAGCCAGCTGTGATCCCGATGCCGACACCAGGAGCGTTCGCCATGCTGCCGTTCACACGCCTTTTTGCCCTGCCCGCCGCCGTGGGCGCGCTGCTGCTCACGGGCTGCGCCGCCACCCTGTCGCCGCCGCCGCCGGTGGACATCCTGCCGACCACCCCACCACCACTGGCCGCAGTGCACCGTGCACCACCGCCCGTGACCGGGGGCCTGTTCCACAACGCCAGCTACCGCCCCGCGTTCGAAGACCGCCGCGCACGGCTGGTGGGCGACAACGTCACGATCATGATCGTCGAGAACGTGACGGCCAGCCAGAAATCCTCGTCCACCGTGGACCGTACCTCGGAGGCCTCGGCCGGCATCACCAACCTGCCTTTCGTGAAAAAGTCGCTGGCCGACCGCACCACGCTCGGCGCCGGTTCGGAAAGCACCTTCTCGGGCAAGGGCGGCACCGAAAGCGCCAACACCTTCACCGGCTCGATCACCGCCACCGTGGTGGACGTGCTGCCCAACGGCCACCTGGTCGTGACGGGCGAGAAGCAGATCGGCGTGAACCAGAACGTGGATGTGCTGCGCTTCTCGGGCACCATCGATCCGCGCGCGCTGCAGCCGGGCAGCATTGTCAACTCGACCCAGGTCGCCAATGTGCGGGTGGAATCCCGTGGCCGTGGCGCACAGAACGAAGCCCAGGCCTTGGGCTGGATGAACCGGGTCTTCAACACGATCACGCCGTTTTAGGGTTTCACCCCCTGAGGCGCTGCGCGCCTTCCCCCTCTCTCTACGCGCTGCGCGCTAGGGGAGGGGGACGCCGCCAGCGCGGCGGGGCGGCCCTTGCGCGGCGGCCCGCGCTTTGGCCGCGCCAGTTTTGACGAGCACTGGGCTGTGGGATGGCTGCGATTGTGTAGTCGATCTCAAAATCGCTATCTTATTTATAGCTATTTACGCTTATCTATTAAGCGACAGCGGCCATTTTTATTCATATTTCACCTTGCAGCTTGACCCGGACCAACCGCCCGGGCACACGGTACGCCACCGCCGTTTCCCACCCGCTCGGGAACCCATGCAATAGGCCGGTGAACCCGCTTCTTTTTGGGTTTTAGTTCCTGGCGGGGCCGCCCACAATCGGTGTCATGAAAGCCTTGTCCCACTTCCTCTTGTCACGCCCCGTGCGCGCGCTGTGGCTGTTGCTGGCCCTCGTGGCTGCTGGTGTGGCGGTGCCTGCCCATGCCTTGCGCATCAAGGAAGTGGCGGCGGTGCAGGGCGTGCGCAGCAACCAGCTGACGGGCTATGGCCTGGTGGTGGGGCTGGACGGCACGGGCGACCAGACCACGCAGATGCCTTACACCACGCAGGCCATGTCCAACTACCTGCAGCAGATGGGCATCAGCCTGCCGCCTGGCACGGCGAACCAGTTGCAGCTCAAGAACGTGGCGGCGGTGATCGTCACGGCACAGCTACCGGCCTTTGCCCAGCCCGGGCAGATGATCGACATCAACGTGTCCTCCATGGGCAACGCCAAGTCGCTCAAGGGCGGAACGCTCATCGTCACGCCCCTGCGCGGCGCCGACGGCGAGATCTACGCCCTGGCCCAAGGCAATGTGGTGGTGGGAGGCGCGGGCGCCTCGGCGGGCGGCAGCAAGGTGCAGATCAACCACCTGAGTGCAGGCCGGGTTCCGCAAGGCGCACAGGTCGAACGCGCCGTGCCCACACCCCTCAACGAGGGCGACACCATCAACCTGGGGCTCAATGCCTCGGACTTCCAGACCGCACGCCGCGTGGCGCAGGCCATCAACACCAAACTGGGTAGCGGCCTGGCCACGGCGCTCGACGGGCGCACCGTGCAAGTGCGCGCACCGCTGGACCCCGGCGCCCGCGTGGGCTTCATCGCCGACCTGGAAGAACTGCCCCTGGAGGCGTCCACCCCCTCGGCCAAGGTCGTCATCAATGCACGCACCGGCTCGGTGGTGCTGAACCAGGCCGTGACGCTGGGCCCCTGCGCCATTGCACACGGCAACCTGTCGATCACCATCAGCTCCACGCCCGTCATCAGCCAGCCCGCTCCACTCTCGCAAGGGCAGACCGTGGTGGCGCAGCAAAGCGACATCCGCATCAACCAGGAACCGGGCAACATCATCCAGATGCCGGCTTCACCCCAGCTGGCAGACGTGGTCAAGGCGCTCAACACGCTGGGGGCCACACCGGGCGACCTGCTGGCCATCCTGCAGGCCATCAAGGCCGCCGGTGCCCTCAACGCCGAGCTGGAAGTGATCTGACCCCGGGGAGCAACCATGGCCCTCACCCTGCCCTCGTCCAGCACCACCAGCAGCACGTCCAATGCGCTGGCGGTGGACATCCGCTCGCTCAATTCGCTCAAGTACGACGCGGGCACGGCCAACAACGCCCAGACCACGCGCGAGGTCGCCAAGCAGTTCGAGTCGCTGTTCATGCGCGAGCTGATCAAGAGCATGCGCGACGCCACGATGAAATCCGGCCTCATGGAAGGCGAGCAGGCCAACCTGGGCCAGGACATGCTGGACCAGCAGCTGTCGGTCAGCATGTCGGGCCAGCAGGGCGGGCTGTCTGAAGCGATTGCACGCCAGCTCTCGCGCCAGATGGGCGGGGCCGACGCGAATTTCTCCGTGCCCTCCACACTGAGCCTGCCGCAGGCGCTGCCACGCGCAGCGTCCTCGGCCACCGGCACACCTGCCGAGGCCACTGGACCCGCGCCCAAGGGCCGCGATGGTTTTGTGCAGCACCTCTCGGGCACCGCCGAGCGCGTGGCCCAGGAGAGCGGCATTCCCGCCAGCTTCATGCTGGGCCAGGCTGGCCACGAAACCGGCTGGGGCAAGAGCGAGATCAAGCACAAGGACGGCTCCAACTCGTTCAACCTGTTCGGCATCAAGGCCGGCAAGGGCTGGACGGGCAAGGTGGCCGAGATCACCACCACCGAATACATCAACGGCAAGGCCCAGAAGGTGACGGCGAAGTTCCGCGCCTACGACTCGTACGAGGATTCGTTCCGGGACTACGCAAAGCTCATCAAGGACAGCCCGCGCTACGAGAAGGCCGAATCCGTCGCCCAGTCCGGCTCGGCCATGGCCTATGCCTCGGCGCTGCAAAAGGCGGGCTACGCCACCGACCCCGAGTACGCCAAAAAGCTCGGCGGTGCCATCAATAGCGTGCTGCGCACGCTGCGCGCGCAGGCTTGACCATGCAAACACCCCCTGAGTCGCTTCGCGCCTTCCCCCTCTCTCGCTTCGCGGGAGGGGGACGCCCCCAGCGCGGCGGGGCGGCCCTTGCGCGGGGGCACTGGCTAGGGCCGCGCCAGTCACACGCGCTGGGGGTGAAGGCAGCGCTGGGGATCACTGAAATGCGAGGTGAGTCATGAGCTTGCTCAACGTCGGCGCCCGCGCCCTGTTGGCCAACCAGGTGGCGCTGCAGACGGCGGGCCACAACATTGCCAACGTCAACACGCCCGGCTATTCGCGCCAGACCGTGGTGCTGCAGACCGTGCAGGGCCAGTTCACGGGCGGCGGCTACATCGGCCAGGGCGTGGATGTACAGACCATCCTGCGCAACCAGAGCGAGCTGCTCACGCGCCAGTCGGCCACGGCGGGCTCGGTGCAGTCGTCCGACATCGTGCGGGCCGAGCGCCTGCGCCAGCTGCAGGAGGTCTTCAGCGGCGGCACGGCGGGCCTGGGTGCAGCCATCAATGACATGATGAATGCGTTCTCGGACGTGGTGAGCGCCCCCACGGACATCACTGCGCGCACCGTGGTGCTCACGCGCATGGACGAAACCGCCTCGCGCATGCGTGCGGCCGCCGACCGCATCAACGAGATCCAGTACACCGTAACCGAACAGCTGCAAAGCAGCATCACCGCCGTCAACAGCCTGGCCGGGCAGATGGCCAGCGTGAACGAGCAGATCGCGCGCGCCAAGGGCAATGGCCAGACTCCGAACGACCTGCTGGACCAGCGCGACCAGATCATCCGCGACATCAACCAGTACGTGCAGACCACGCAGATCCCAGCTGACGATGGCACCGTGGGCCTGTTTGTGGCGGGCAGCCAGCCGCTGGTGCTGGGCACCACGGCCACGAGCCTGTCCATCGATGACGCGACGGCCTTCCCCGGCAGCGGCCAGATCAAGCTGTTCTTCAACCGGCCCGGTGCGCCAGCCGTGGAGATGGACGAGAACGTGCTCGGCGGGGGCTCGATGTCGGGCCTGCTGCGCTTCAACAACAACGATCTGGCCGAAGGGCGCAACCTGCTGGGCCGCATGGCCATGGCCATCGGCATGACGATGAACGACCAGCACAACCTGGGCCTGACGCTGGACGGTGCGCTGGGCAAGGACCTGTTCGCGCTGCCCGCCAGCATGCCGGGCCACACCAACGGCGCGGGAGTGGGCACGGTGTCCTTCACCGGCCCCACGGAGTTCGCGGCGTCGGACTATGAAATCCGCTTTACCACCGGCACGGCCGGGCAGGTGGTGCGCTTGTCGGACGGCACGTCCACCCCGTTCACCGACGCGGCCAACCTGGCCACGCTGCAGATCGACGGCCTGAACTTCAACCTGACCACGCCCGGCAACCCCGGCGAGCGCATGTTGTTCAAGCCGTTCAGCACGGCGGCGGCCAACATCCAGTCGCTGGTGTACTCACCGCGTGATCTGGCTGCGGCCAACCCCATCAACGCGGCCATGGGCACGTCCAACGGCGGCACGCTGCAGCTGGCGGGCCTCAAAGCCACGGGCCTGCCCAACCCGCCGGGGCTGGTGCTGCCGCCCAACGCCAACCCGGCAGCGTTGCCCCCCATCCTGGGCGGTATCCAGTTGCAGTTCACGGCCGGCCCGCCCACCACATACGACGTGCTGGACCGGGGCACTGCGCCACCCACCACCATTGCCGCTGCGCAGCCCTACACGCCGGGTGCACCCATCTCGATCAACGGTTGGGAGATCAAGCTGCAGGGCAGCCCCAACACGGGCGACACCGTCGTGATCGGCAATGCATCGGACCCGCAGTACGGCGACATCTTCACGCGCAACGCGGGCAACGCGAGTGCGCTCATGGGCCTGCGGGACGTGAAGATGTTCGACGAGTCCACACTCTCCGACGGCTACGCAGGGGCCATGGCCCAGGTGGGCACCCGCACCCAGAGCGCGCTGTTCGCGGCCGAGCTGTCCACCACCATCGCGGCCAACCTGGAACGGGACCGTACGGCGATTTCGGGCGTGAACCTGGACGAAGAGGCTGCAAGGCTGATCCAATACCAGCAGGCGTACCAGGCATCGTCCAAAATGATCCAGATTGCGCAAAACATCTTTGACTCGCTGCTGCAGGGCCTGGGCCGCTGACGGTGGGACAGGAGTTAGGAGTTCGACATGAGTAACAGCATCTACCGCCTTGGCACGGCCAACATGTATGACAACGCGCTGCGCAACCTGGGCACGCGCCAGACCAACCTGTCGAACCTGCAGGAGAACCTGACCTCGGGCAAACGCGTGGTGCGGGCCAGCGATGACCCCGTGTCGGCCGCGCAGGCCGAACGCGCCATCAACCGGCTGGCGCGCATCCAGACCGAGCAGCGCGCACTGGAAACGCAGCGCAACGCCATCGCGCAGGCCGAGTCCGCCCTGGGCGACGCAGTGGACCTGGTGCAGAACTTCCGCGAACTGGTGGTGAACGCCGGCAGTGCGGCCCTGACCCCCAACGACCGCAACACCATCGCCAACCAGCTGCAAGGCCTGCGCGAGCAGCTGCTGGAAGTAGCCAACCGCAAGGACACCAACGGCGTTCCCCTGCTCAGCGCCCTGGGCAGCGCGCTCGCGCCGTTCCTCGGCCCCCTGAGCAGCAGCCCCGACTACAGCTTTGAAGGACTGCCTGGCCAGACAGCCAGCAGTGGCGTGTCGATTCCCAACACCCTGGATGGCGAAGCCGCCTTCATGTTCGACCCGCAGCGCGATGGTGTCTACACCGCAGGTGTCAGCGCCATTCCCTCCAGCCGCTTCCTCAACACCACGGCGGTCACCCCCGTGGACCCGAGCCTGGTAACGGGCGACAACTACACCATCACCTTCAGCGCGGTCGGCCCGGGTGCCACACCCGGCACCACCACCGCCACCTACACGCTCACCAACACCACCACAGGCGCCGTGTCACCGGCCGTGGTGGTGCCCGACTATCCCACCGACAAGCCAGTGACCATCGCCATCACCAGCATCCCGGGCCTGAGCTTCGACATCAAGGGCAACCCTGCCACCGGGGACACCATTACCCTGCAGCCCAGCCCGAGCATGTTCAGCACCCTGGACAACGCGATCCGCGACATCCGCAGCGCCCCCGACAGCAATGCAGCGGCGCAGGCAGTGGGGCAGGCCCTGGGCAACATGGACATTGGCCTGGAACGCCTGCACAACATGCGCGGCTATGCGGGCGAGCTGCTCAACCGAGCGGACCGCATCACGGGCGACCAGGAAAAGCGCTCCATCCAGCTCGAAGGCGACCGCTCGCGGGCCGAGGATCTCGATATGATCCAGGGAATTTCAGACTTCCAGAACCAGCAGGTGGGGTACGAGGCAGCACTCAAGTCCTATGCGCAGGTTCAGAAGCTGTCCCTGTTCAATTTCATCAGTTAAAGCGGGCCTGCCCACGCTGCACAGCCCCGGGCGGGGACAGGCCCCAACGACGAGACAACCGCCTAAGAGCACATGGTCCAATCTGTCCTTGGCAGCCTGATTCTGGGTTACCGCCCTTTGTGGAACCGCGCCCGCAAGCTCGCGGCCATCCAGCTTTATGTGCACAGCGAGGCCTCGGCCCTGGTCGATACCGCCCACCTGCTGCGCACGCTGCAGGAGTTGTGGTCTGCCAGTTCTCCCCCGATTCTGCTGTCCCCCCAAAGCCACCAGCTGCTGTCCAACATGCTGGAGCACGCGCCGCGTGGCGCACCGTGGATCGAGGTGCGCGGCAACTGGTTGTCCGACTCCACCATCTATGCGCTGGTCAAGGCCGCCCACCAGCGGGGCCTGAAGCTCGTGTGGCGCGGCGAGCTGGGTCGGCTGCCCGAGCCCGACATTGCCCAGTGCTTTGACAACAGCCTGCTCACCCTGCGCCCCGAAGACGCCGTGGCGGCCCTGAAGGCGGCCCCCGCCGCACGCCCTGGCGGCCCCCCCACGCAGCCCGCGCGCACCACCAGCCCGGTGCTGGCCGGGCAGATGTACGAGAACATTGCCAGCCGCGCGCTCATGGAGCATTGCCTGGACCAGCACAACGCCCTGGCACTGGCCGGCTGGCCCACGGAAGATGTGCTCTACAGCCTGCGCCACCATCCCCAGCAGCCATCGCACGCGGTGATCTTCAAGCTCATGAAGGCCATCGACGCAGAACAGTCGCTGGAAACCTTTGAAGACATCATGGGCCAGGACCCGATCCTGGCGTACCGCTTCATGGTGTACACCAACTCTGCGGCCCTGGGCCTGCGCACCGGCATCGATTCGCTGCGCCGGGGCCTGGTGATGATGGGCTACGGCTCCATCAAGCGCTGGCTGTCTGACCAGCTGCCCCATGCCAGCACCGACCCCAACATGCAGCCGGTGCGCGAGGCCATGGTGATGCGTGCCCAACTCACCGCACAGCTGCTCGACGCGGGCGTGGAGAACGATCTGCGCCGCGAGATCTACCTGTGTGGTCTGCTATCGCAGATCGACGACCTGCTGGGGGAGCCGCTTGGCACCATCCTGCGCCGTCTGCCCTTGTCCGAGCGCATCTATGACGCCACGGTGCTGCGCACCGGCCCCTACACCGGTGGCCTGCAGATGGCATGCGCGCTGGAGACGGACGACGCCAGTGCCATTCGCAACCTTTGCGAGACGTTCGAGCTGGACCTGGAAGAGGTCAACCGCGCGCTGCTGCGGGTGCTGGCCGACCTGGAAGTAGAGCGAAGATAGCCCCCCTGAGCCGCTGCGCGTCTTCCCCCAAGGGGGACGCCACCGGTGGCCCGGCAAAGCCGGTTCCACGGTGGCACTGGCTGGGGCCGCGCCAGTATTTGCCGACAGCGCCAGTCTGGGACATGGGCTCAAAGGCAGTGGGTCGGCTCACCGTGCCTGCTCATCGCGCACCCGCGCAAAAGTCTTCCAGAACTCCGCCTCCTGCGTGGTCGCAAAGTTGATGCGCATGAGGGTGCTGGGTTGGCGCTCTGCATGGAACAGCGCGCCCGGCGCCAGCAGGTAGCCCTCGTCGAGCATGCGCTGCGACAGCGCGTCGGTGTCCACCCCCGTCTCCACCCAGCCAAACAGGCCCACGGGCTCGGCCGCAAAGGTGCAGCCCGCGCCCAGCGCCAGCTTCACGCTGCGCGCACGCGCAGCGTCGAGCCGCGTGCGGATGCGCTCGGCGTGGCGGCGCAGTTGGCCCTGTTCGATGCACAGGGCCAGGGCTTTTTCCAGCAGCGCGGGCGTGGTCAGCGTGGCCAGCAGTTTGGTGTCCAGCAATTGCTCCACCAGCGCGGGCGGTGCGGCCATGAAACCGATGCGCCAGTTGGGCGCGAGGATCTTGGCAAAGCCGCTGACGTAGATGGTGCGCTGCAGCCCATCGAGCGCCGTGAGGCGCGTGGCGTGCTCGGGCGCGATGTGGCTGTAGGTATCGTCCTCCACCACATGGAAGTTGTACTGGTTGGCCAGCTGCAGGATGCGATGCGCGCTGCCCGGAGACAGGCAGTAGCCCGTGGGGTTGTGGAACACGCTCACGCTCACGTAAAGCTTGGGCTGGTGCACCTCGCAGTACTTCGCCATGACCTCCAGGTCTGGCCCGTCGGCACGGCGCGGCACCGGCAGGATGTGCATGCCCAAAGCAGACAAGCGCGCAAACTCCACCGCCCAGCCGGGCTCCTCCACCATCACCGGGTCGCCCGGGCGCAGCAGCGTGCGGCTCACGATGTCGAGCGCGTGCGTGGCACCCACGGTAGTGATGATGTTTTCGGGGGCGGCATGCACATTCAGCGTGGCCAGCTTCTTGGACAGCACCCGGCGCAACCCCGTGTCGCCCAGAGGCTCGCCGTACTGCAGCGAAAAATCATTCAGCGCGCGTGTGCTGGTCACCTTGCGCACAGCGGCGGGCATGAAGGTGGACTCCAGCCAGGCAGGCGGAAACACGCCCATGCCGGGCTGCGGCTTGTCGCTGATCTTGTGGAACATGCCCCGAATCAGCGCCGTGGCGTTGACGGGCGGCGCCCCCCGCGCTGCACCGCGCCCGGCGCCCCGCGCGGCAAACCAGTGCGCGGTGCTCCAGTTGCCCATGGCACGCTCGACTTCCTGGGCGCCCGCGTCGTCGTCCTCAACTCCCCTGTCCAGCAACCCGTTGGCCATCTCGCGCACAAAAAAGCCCCGGTTCTTGCGCGCCTCCACCAGCCCCTGCGCCAGCAATTGGTCGTACGCTGCAACCACAGTGGAAGGGCTCACGCCATGCTGCTGCGCGCACTGCCGCACCGAAGGCAGGCGCGCGCCGGGCGCCAGCAGCCGGTTGCGGATGCGCTCGCCGAAACGCGCCGACAGCTGCTCGGTCAGCGACTGGGTGGTGGTTTTCATCAGCATGGCGGTGTCCTTGTGTACTGTTATCGCAGCCAATACAGATCACGAACTGCGCTGCTTAACTGTACTGGTTGTGTACTGACATCGAAGATTACATTGAAGCCCAGGCGATGACAAGCCACCCGCCATAAAGCCCGGACCCACCTGCCCATGACCGCCCCCGAACTGACTGCCCTGCTGCTGTTCTGCACCGCGATGAGTTTTTCGCCGGGGCCCAACACCACCTTGTCCACTGCGCTGGCCGCGAACCTGGGCCTCAAGCGCGCCCTGCGCTTTTGCTTTGCAGTGCCCACAGGCTGGACGCTGCTCATGCTGGGCAGCGGCCTGGGCCTGGGCGCCCTGATCACCGGAGTGCCCGCGCTGCGCTGGGCCGTAACACTGCTGGGCGTGGCCTACATGCTCTGGCTGGCCTGGAAGCTCAGCAGGGCAGGCAAGATGACCGAGATCGACACCACGCGCCTGAACGTGACCTTCTGGCAGGGCGTGGGCCTGCAGTTCGTGAACATCAAGGCCTGGATGCTGGCGCTCACGCTCAGCGCGGGCTGGGTGGTCAACGCCGCAGGCCAGCCCTCGACCAATCCGGGCGAGCGCCTGGCCATCATCTGCGGGGTGATGATGGTGTTTGCGTTCACCAGCAACTTTGCCTACGCGCTCATCGGCTCGCTGCTGCGCCAGTGGCTGGCGCAGGGCCAGCGCCTGCTCTGGTTCAACCGCGCACTGGCCCTGGTGCTCGTTGCCACTGCCCTTTGGATGCTCGCGCTATGAACAACGCACAAGAACGCGAGGCGCTGGTCTGGGGGCTGGTGGGCGTCACCCTGTTTGCGGCCACGCTGCCGATGACCCGCCTCGCCGTGGGGCCCACCGACGCGCCGCAGCTGTCGCCCTGGTTCGTCACATTCGGCCGCGCTGCCGTGGCAGGGCTGCTGTCCATCGCCTACCTGTGGCTGCAGCATGCGCGCGGGCGCCTCAACCTGCCGCAGAAAGCAGAATGGCCGCTGCTGGCCATCACGGCCTTTGGCGTGATCGTGGGGTTTCCGCTGTTTCTGGCTCTGGCGCTGCGCCATGTGCCCAGCACGCATGGGGCCGTGGTCACCGCCTTGCTGCCACTGTCCACCGCCTTGCTCGGCGCGCTGTGGTATCGGCAAAGGCCCTCCGCCGGATTCTGGGCCTGCGCGGTGCTGGGCAGCAGCCTGGTGCTGGGCTTCATGGTGTGGCGTGCCGGCGGCATCTACCTGGGTGCAGCCAACATCTATCTGCTCATAGCCATGACCACGGGCGCGTTCGGCTACATCGGCGGCGCCCGCCTCACGCCAAGGCTCGGCGCCGAGCAGGTCATCTGCTGGGTACTGGTGTGCTCCCTGCCGCTGACCATTCCCATCGCCTGGTGGTTTGCACCGGCCATGCCCTCGGCCATCGGCGGCATGAGCTGGCTGGGCTTTGTCTACGTGGCGCTGTTCTCGATGTGGATCGGCTTCTTTGCCTGGTACCGGGCGCTGGCACTGGGTGCCGTGCGCGTGAGCCAGATCCAGCTGATCCAGCCGTTCCTGAGCCTGCTCTTCGCCGTGCCGCTGCTGGGAGAGCGGCTGGATACCGTCACGGTGGTGTTTGCACTGGCCGTGATCGCCACCGTATTTGTGGGCAAGAAGATGCCCGTTCACCAAGGAGCTGCCGCATGACCCCCATCACCCCAGAAGAACGCCTGCAGCAGCTGGGCCTGGTGTTGCCCGCCGTGACCGCACCCCGTGGCAACTTCGACGCCTATGTCCTCGACGGCAACACACTGTACCTGTCGGGCAAGGGCGCTCCCGCCCGCGAAGACATGGCCACCGTGCCCAAGGTGGGGCGCGAAATCAGCGCCGCAGAAGCCAGGGCCCATGCCCGCGAGGTGGGACTGCATCTGATCGCGACGATGAAGGCTGCACTGGGCGACCTCTCGCGGGTGCGCCGCGTGGTCAAGGTGCTGGGCATGGTCAACGCCACCCCCGACTTCATGCAGCACACCGAGGTCATCAACGGCTGCTCGGACCTGCTGGTCGAGGTGTTCGGCGACGCGGGGCGGCATGCGCGCTCTGCCGTGGGCGTAGGCTCCCTGCCGCGTGGCTTCGCGGTGGAGATTGAAGCGGTGGTTTCCGTGAAAGACTGACAGCCATGCAGATACACAACATCCCGTTTGCCACCACCGACTGGTCCAGCATTCCCCGCGAAGAAAAAAGCGCACAGGCAGGCCAGGCCTTCTGGCGCACGCAGCAGTTCGGCGACATGCGCGTGCGCATGGTGGAGTACACGGCCGGATACGTTTCGGACCACTGGTGTGTCAAGGGCCATGTGCTGCTGTGCCTCAGCGGAGAATTGCACACCGAGCTGGCCGACGGCCGCCGTTTCACGCTGACGCCGGGCTTGAGCTACCAGGTGGCGGACAACGCCGAGCCCCACCGTTCCAGCTCACCCCAAGGGGCAACCCTGTTCATCGTGGACTGACCAGGAAGATGGGAACGCCTGTGAAATACTCCGTGGAACACGCATTGCAGCAGCTACCTGGCCCGGGCGGTGAGCGGTTCGTGGAACTCTTGCGCCACGGCAGCATGCGCACGGAGCTGTATGCGCCACGCGGCCACGACCCGCAGCAGCCGCACGCGCAGGACGAGTTGTATTTCGTCCAGCGTGGAAGCGGAGAATTCGTGCAAGGTGAAGCCCGCCACCACTTTGCAGCCGGAGACGCCTTTTTTGTACCTGCGGGACAGCACCACCGCTTTGAGAATTTTTCTGACGACTTTGCAACATGGGTAGTCTTTTGGGGACCGCCCGGAGGAGAACGAGAGTGAAACTGAACGACCTTCCACAGACCAGCACCTGGACCCTGGCGCGCCGCGCCGAGCGCATGAACCCTTCGGTCATCCGCGAAATCCTCAAGGTCACGGAAAAGCCCGGCATCATCAGCCTGGCGGGCGGCCTGCCCTCGCCCAAGACTTTCCCGGTGTCGGCCTTCGCCGAAGCCTCGGCCGCCGTGCTGGCCAATGACGGCCCCGCTGCCCTGCAATACGCCGCCAGCGAAGGGTATGCCCCGCTGCGCCAGGCCATCGCGGACTTCCTGCCCTGGGATGTGGATGCCGACCAGGTGCTCATCACCACCGGCTCGCAGCAGGCGCTGGACCTGATCGCCAAGGTGCTGATCGACACCGACAGCCGCGTGCTGGTGGAAACACCCACCTACCTGGGCGCGCTGCAGGCCTTCACGCCCATGGAGCCTGCCGTGGTGTCCGTGGCCAGCGATGACGAAGGTGTGCTCATCGACGACCTGAAGGCCAAGGTGGGCACGGGTGCCAACAAGGCGCGCTTTTTGTACGTGCTGCCCAACTTCCAGAACCCCACGGGCCGCACCATGAGCGAAGCACGCCGCGCCGCCCTGGTGCAGGCTGCCGCTGAACTGAATCTGCCGCTGGTAGAAGACAACCCCTACGGTGACCTGTGGTTTGACAACCCGCCACCCGCGCCGCTGACGGCCCGCAACCCTGAAGGCTGCATCTACATGGGCTCGTTCTCCAAGGTGCTGGCACCCGGCCTGCGCCTGGGTTTTGTGGTGGCGCCCAAGGCGGTTTACCCCAAGCTGCTGCAGGCCAAGCAGGCCGCCGACCTGCACACGCCCGGCTACAACCAGCGCCTGGTGGCCGAGGTGATGAAGGGCAATTTCCTGGACCGCCATGTGCCCACCATCCGCGCGCTGTACAAGCAGCAGTGCGAGGCCATGCTGGCCGCGCTCGACAAGGAAATGCAGGGCCTCGGTGTGCAGTGGAACCGCCCCGATGGCGGCATGTTCCTGTGGGTGCGCTTGCCCGAAGGCATGAGTGCCGTCGAACTGCTGCCCAAGGCGGTGGAGCGCAACGTGGCCTTCGTGCCCGGCGCGGCGTTTTATGCCGACAACGCCGACCCGCGCACACTGCGTCTGTCGTTCGTCACATCGACGGTAGAGCAGATTGCCACCGGCATTGCTGCGCTGGCAGCGGCGATCAGAGATGGCACCCCCTGAGTCGCTGCGCGCCTTCCCCCTCTCTCGCTGCGCGGGAGGGGAACGCACCCGGTGGCCTGGCAAAGCCAGTTCCACGGGTGCACTGGTATGGGCGCGCGTCCACCGCAAGCGTCACCGATCGAATAACCATTGTGAAAGTTGATCCAATATGCTGAGGCTCTGGGGGCGCCTGTCGTCGATCAATGTGCGCAAGGTCGTGTGGACTGCGCAGGAGCTGGGCATCACGCTGCAGCGCACCGACGCGGGCGGCCAGTACGGTATCGTGCGCGAGGCGCACTATCTGGGTCTCAACCCCAACGGCCTGGTGCCGCTGATCGAGGATGAGGACACGGGCACCGTGCTGTGGGAATCCAACCCCATCGTGCGCTACCTGTGTGCCCGGCATTCCCTGGGCAACCTGTACCCCGAAGACCTGCGCTCGCGCTTTGTGGCCGAGCAGTGGATGGACTGGCAGCAGACCACACTGAACCCGGCCGGGCGCGATGCCTTTGTGCAGTGGATACGCACCCCAGCGGCCCAGCGGGACGACGGGCTGATTGCAGCATCCGTGGCGGCCACGGAGCCTCTGATGGGACTGCTGGATGCGCATCTGGCGCGCCAGCCCTTCATGGCGGGCGACCGGTTCACCATGGCGGACATCCCTGTGGCCTGCGAGATCCACCGCTGGTGGGGCCTGCCACAAGAACGTGTGGCGCGCCCTCACCTGGAGCGGTGGTACAACACGGTCAGCACCCGGCCCGGCGCACGCGGGGTGCTGGACCAGCCCCTGTCGTGATCCCGGAGCCCCCCATGCACCAGCGTCCCTTCAAGCAAATCGATGTGTTCAGCGATCGCCCGGGTTTTGGCAACCCGGTCGCCGTGGTGCTGGATGCAGAGGGCCTGAGCGACAGCGACATGCGCCGCTTTGCGGCGTGGACCAACCTGTCGGAAACCACCTTTCTGCTGCCCGCCACCGAGGCCGGGCGCGCCGCGGGTGCCGACTACCGCCTGCGCATCTTCAGCCCCAATGGCGAACTGCCCTTTGCGGGACACCCCACGCTGGGCACCTGCCACGCGTGGCTGCAGGCGGGCAACACGCCACGCCAGCAGGGCATGGTGATCCAGGAGTGCGCGCTGGGTTTGGTGCGTATTGCGCAGGCCGATGGCACCCTGGCCTTTGCCGCCCCGCCCCTGAAGCGCAGCGCGCCCAGCCCGGCCCTGGTGCCGCTGATTGCGAGCGCGCTGGGCCTGCGCCCCCCGCAGATCCTGGGGGCACAACTGCTGGACAACGGCCCAGTGTGGCTGGGCCTGCTGCTCGACAGCGCAGACACCGTGCTGGGCCTGCGGCCGGACCACGCGCGCCTGAAAGACCTGGGGCAGGACGTGGGCGTGATCCATGTCGGCCCCACCGCCAGCGACACCGCCCAGCCCGGCGTGGTGGTGCGCGCCTTTGCCGCCCCCATGGGCAACCCCGAAGACCCGGTCACCGGCACCTTGAACGCCAGCTTGGCCGAGTGGCTGATTGCCGATGGCCTGGCGCCACGCAGCTATCTGGTCGCCCAGGGTGAATGCCTGGGCCGCGCCGGCCGCGTGCACATCCGCCAGGACGACGATCACCAGATCTGGGTGGGCGGGCGTGCAGTCACCTGCATCGAGGGCACGGTGCTGCTATGAATTTGATGGCTTCCGTGCCGCGCCCCAGCGGCTGAATTTCACGCCTGCGGGCTCCTGACGGGGCCTACCGAATCCACACCAAAAACACCGGGCAACACACCCGGTAAGCCCCCGGCGTGCCTCCACCGTCACCTCACTGGCCGCATCACCGATTTTTCTACCAAGGACCACCATGCAACAGCGCCCCTTCCAACAAGTCGATGTTTTCACCGCCCAGGCCTACCGGGGCAACCCGCTGGCCGTGGTGCTGGACGGCACGGGCCTGTCCACCGAGACCATGCAGGAATTCACGAACTGGACCAACCTGTCCGAAGCCACCTTCTTGTTGCCACCCACTCCCGAAGGCCGCGCCGCCGGTGCCGACTACCGCGTGCGCATCTTCTGCCCGGGGCGCGAGCTACCGTTTGCCGGCCACCCTACGCTGGGCAGCTGCCACGCCTGGCTGCAGGCCGGGGGCAAGCCCCAGGTGGCAGGCAAGGTGGTGCAGGAATGTGGCGTGGGCTTGGTCACGCTGCGCCAGGATGGCGACCGCCTGGCTTTTGCCGCGCCTGCATTGATCAAAAGCGGACCGCTGGCGGAAGACGACGTGGCCTTGATTGCAAGGGGCCTGGGGGTGGACCGCAGCGACATCCTGCACCACGCCTGGTGCGACAACGGCCCCAACTGGCGCGGGGTGATGCTGCGCTCGGCTGAGCAGGTGCTGGCGCTCAAGCCCGACGCCAGCATCCTCGGCCAGCTCGATGTGGGCGTGGTGGGACCGCGCGGAAAAGTGGGTGTCATCGGCAGCACGGACGCAGAAGGCATCGCCTTCGAGGTGCGCGCTTTTTTCCCCGGCAACAACGGCCTGGCCGAAGACCCCGTCACCGGCAGCCTGAATGCCGCGCTGGCGCAGTGGCTCATCGGCGTCGGGCTGGCCCCCACGCAGTATGTGGCCGCCCAAGGCACCTGCCTGGGCCGCGCGGGGCGCGTGTTGGTGGAGCAGGACGGCGACACCATCTGGGTGGGCGGGAGCTCGGTCACCTGCGTGTCGGGCGAGGTGCTGCTGTGACCACGGCCATCCCCCAGCACCCACCCTGCGTGGACCACCTGGTTGTGTTGGCTACGGACCTCGCCAGCGGCGTGGCGTGGTGCGAGCGCACGCTGGGCATCACCCCCACGGCGGGCGGTGAACACCCGCTGATGGGCACACACAACCGCATCATCAACGTCTCCAGCCCGGCGCATTCGCGCATCTATCTGGAGATTATTGCTATCAACACAGGAGCAACTCCCGCAATACCAGCGGGCGCAAGGCGCTGGTTTGACATGGACGATGCGGCTCTGCAGCAGCAGGTGGCAGCGCACGGCCCGCAGCTCATCCACTGGGTGGCCTCCGTGCCCGACGTGGCCGAGCGGTGTGCCGCGCTGGGGGCGCTCGACATCGAGCGCGGCGCCATCGTCCCCGCCAGCCGGCCCACGCCAAACGGCCTGCTGCAATGGCAGATCACCGTGCGCGACGATGGCCTGCGCCTCATGGACGGCTGCCTGCCCACCCTCATCCAGTGGGGCGACGTGCACCCGTGCAGCAGCCTCCCCGCCAGCGGCATGCAACTGCAGCGGCTAACGCTGCAGCATCCGCAGGCCGCCACGCTGCAGGCCGCGTGCGAAGCGGTGGGGGTAGCAAACTGCGTCGCCATCACACCCGGCGACACGCCCCGGCTCACCGCTCAGCTCAGCACGCCACGGGGTCCGGTCACCCTCTCGTCGTTCACCCCTCAGGAGTAACCGCCATGCTTTTCTCTGTACAGGAACTGCTGCTCTTCACACTCGCCGCGCTGGTACTGGTGCTCACGCCGGGCCCCAACATGGTGTATTGCGTTTCGCGCAGCCTCACCCAGGGGCCGCGCGCCGGGCTTGTCTCGCTGACCGGAGTGGTGCTGGGTTTTGTCGTGCACCTGCTGGCAGCGGCGCTGGGCCTCACCGCGCTGCTCGCCGCCGTGCCACTGGCGTTTGACGCCATCCGCTACGCCGGTGCCGCTTACCTGCTGTGGATGGCCTGGCAGGCCGTCAAACCCGGCGGCGCTGCTCCCTTCGAGGCGCGCCACCTGCCGCACGACAGCCCGCGCACGCTGTTCCTGATGGGCTTCATGACCAACCTCCTGAACCCCAAGGTGGCCATGTTCTACCTGTCGTTCTTCCCGCAGTTCCTGCACCCCGAGCGCGGCCAGCTGCTGCAACAAAGCCTGACGCTGGGCGCGGTGCAGATCAGCACCAGTGCCGCCGTGAACGCGCTGCTGGTGCTGGGCGCCGCGCGCGTGGCGCTGTTCCTCAACCGCAATGCAGCATGGATGCGTGCCCAGCGCTATTTCATGGGCACCGTCCTCGGTCTGCTCGCCCTCAAACTGTTGACTGAAAAGAAAGCCGCCGCATGAACACCCGCCTCGACCCCACCGCCCTGCTGCCCGCCCTGGCCGACATCGAAGCCGCTGCCGAGGTGGTGTACCGCGACTTCGCCGCCACGCCCCAGTACCGCTGGGGCCTGCTCAGCCAGCGCCTGGGCACCGACTGCTGGCTCAAGCACGAGAACCACACGCCGGTGGGCGCCTTCAAGATCCGCGGCGGGCTGACCTACTTTGACCAGCTCGCACAACGCGGCTCGCTGCCCATGGAAGTGATCAGCGCCACACGCGGCAACCACGGCCAAAGCATGGGCTGGGCCGCGCGCCGCCACGGCGTGGCCTGCACCATCGTCGTGCCGCGTGGCAACTCGTTGGAGAAGAACGCCGCCATGCGCGCACTGGGCGTCACGCTCATCGAATACGGCGACGACTTCCAGGAAGCGCGCGAACACGCCATCCAGCTCGCGGCCCAGCGCGGCGCCCACATGGTGCCCAGCTTCCACCCCGACCTGCTGCGCGGCGTGAGCACGTATTGGTGGGAGTTCTTGCTCGCCGTGCCGCAGCTGGATGTGGTGTATGTGCCCATCGGCCAAGGCTCGGGTGCGTGCTCGGCCATCGCGGCCAAGCTGGCCCTGCAGCACCCGGTGCGCGTGGTCGGAGTGGTCAGCAGCCACGCCACCACCTATGCCGATTCGCTGGCCGCCGGCCGCGTGATCGAGGCGCCCGTCACCACCCAGCTCGCCGACGGCATGGCCTGCCGCGTGGCCGACCCTGAAGCCCTGGCCGTGATGGCCCCGCACATCGACCATATCGTGCAAGTGAGCGACGCCGAAGTGGCCGCCGCCATGCGCGCCTTGTTCACCGACACGCACAACGTGGCCGAGGGTGCAGGCGCTGCGGCGCTGGCGGCAGCGCTGCAGGAACGCGACCAGCTCCAGGGCCTGCAGGTGGGCCTGGCGTTGACGGGCGGCAACGTGGATGCGCCGATGTTTGCGCAGGTGCTGCAAGCGAGCTGACCAGAGCCAGAACCGGCCGGCCCCGGCCGGGGTCGGCCGCAAGGTGTTGGACAATGCCCGCACGGCAGCAGTCATGGCCTGCCGTGCCACAAAAATAATCGAGGGAGTGTCCATGCCATCCAAACCACCATCGGTCTACCGCTGGGGCCTGCGCGCTGTCGTCGCCTTGCAGTGCCTGCTGATTTGCGCGTTTGTCTACCGTTACATGGCTGCACCCGCCCCCCAAGGGCCGCGCCTGCCCGCCGTTCAAGGGGCGACGCTGTGGTTGGAGAGCCACGGGGCTTTGCACCAGTTCGACACGCAAGGACAGCGGTTGCAGCGCATAGAGCTGTCGGCATTGCAACTGTCTCCCAACCCCACCAGCCTGCAGTTCACGCAAGCCCACATCTTCTGGGTACACGACGCGAGCCGCGTTCACAGCTGCGACCTGTCGCAAAAGCGGTGCATGGCGCTGGACTTGCCCGAGCTGTCCGGCCGGTCAGATTTCCGTTGGGTGCGCGTCAGCAGCGATGAGTCGGAGGTCGTGGTGTCCGATGCGTCGGGGCACCAGGTGCTGGTGTACCAACGCAACTTTGCCGATGGCAAATACCTTCTGCAGCGCACATACGCCGACGGCATGCGTTTTCCCAACCAGACTCTGCAGACCCCAGACGGGATGTGGGTAGCCAACACCAACCAGCACCAGATCGTGCGCCTGCTCAGTGGGCCTTCTGGCACACAACCGGCACGCAGCGAACACCCCATCACGCACCCTGACCTGCGGCCCACACGGCGGTTTCCGTTTGCCATGGCCCGCGACCCGCAGGAGCGCCTGTGGGTGCTGGTGGCAGACGGCGGCATGCGCAACGCTGACCTGCTGCGAATGAACCAGCACGCGCAGCCCGAACGGGTGATTCCCATCGCGCAGCAGCAAGACCCGAACGCCATCGTATTTTTCGACCAACACCTCCTGCTGACCGACATGCGCAACTTTGTCGTGCAGCGGCTGGACTTGCAGGGTCAGGTGTTGGCGCCGTTCGGCGATGCGCCCTTTCGCGCCGAACTGGCGGCCGCCCATCAGCAATACAGGGCGCTCGGGCGCCTGCCCACGCTGTTGATTTCCAGCATCTGCTTCTTGATGCTGGCGGCCCTGTGGTTTGCCTGGAAGTCTGGCGAACTGGGCCAGCTGCGGGGCGCCGCGTGGCGAAAACCCGCGCCCCAGCCCAGCGCGACGGGTACCGCGCCTCCTCCCGTCGCCAGCGCAACTCCGCTCCCACCCGGACGCATCACCACCGTGAAGGCACTTCCCGGCAGCACCCGCACCACCCGGCACGCGGTGGTGGTCGGGGGTGTCTTGATGTGCGCTGTCATGGCCACGATCTCCTATGAGTTGTGGCCCTACGCCACGCAGTTTCCATGGATGTCCGGCAAGCCCAGCATTCTCTTCAGCGCGGCATTGCTGCTCCCCTTGGTCGCGTTGCCTCCCCTCCTGATGGCCCAGGGCTGGAGGCAGCTCAAGGCACTGGAATCGATCCGCATCGGCACCGATGGGGTGCGTATCCAGGCACAAGTGGGCAAGCGGCGCTATCAGGCGCTGGCGGACCAGGTCACTTGCACGCGCCAGCACCTGCTGATCGGCACAGCCATGGTGCCCTTGCGGCACCGTGGCTCCGCGTTGTTTGACGAAGGCGCTCTGCGCCAGAACATCATCGACCGGCTCCCTCAGATGACCATGCACGACAGCATCTGGCACAACGGACTGATCACCCACTACTGGCGGCACGGCGGCTGGCGCGGGCGCTGCACGGTGGTCGGCATGGCTGTCCTGCTGGGCCTCACCCTCTGGGTTCCGTTCGCCTTGCGTTGAGCCACGGAGCGCTGGTGCAGCGCAACATAAAATACTATTGATTTGATAGCACACGTCGCACTAGCGACAAGCGGTAGCCACGCTCTTGAGCACAATCCGCCGCATGGGAACCCTCTACCTCGTGCGCCACGGCCAGGCCTCGTTTGGCGCAGATGACTATGACGTGCTCAGCGCGCGCGGGCGCGAACAGGCCGTGCGCCTGGGCGAATACTGGCGAGCGCGGGGTATGGCGTTCGACGCCGTCATCACCGGCACGCTGCGCCGCCACACGCAAACGCTGGAAGGCATTGCCGAAGGCTTGCAGGCCATGCCCCAAGTGCTTCAATTGCCGGGCCTCAACGAATACGACAGCCACGCACTCATCGCGGCCATCCACCCCCAGCCGCTGGGCAAAGCCGACACGCCCGAGTTGTACCGCGCGCACTTTCGCATCCTGTGCGACGCGCTGGCGCAGTGGATGGCGGGCGTCATCAGCCCGCAGGGCATGCCGACGTGGAACGAATTTTCTGCTGGCGTGCGCGCTGCGCTCGACCATGTGCGCCACCACCACGCGGGCCACAACGTGCTGCTGGTAAGCAGTGGCGGCCCCATTTCCACGGCCGTGGGCGAGGTGCTGGGCACCGCACCCGAGGTGACCATTGCGCTGAACATGCGCATCCGCAACAGCGCGGTGACGGAGTTCTCGATCTCGCCCAAGCGGCTGATGCTGCAGACGTTCAACACGCTGCCGCACCTGAACGAGCTGGAGCATGCGGGATGGGTGACGCATGCTTGACGCCTGCGGTCGGAATTTTGGGTGTTTTTGGCTTCTAGCGCCTATTGGACAAGCGCTAAAAGCTATGTAATTTATAGCAAACTGACATTCCTGCCCCCCAAACTGCGCCAGGCAGCAGCACCGCGACTCCAGGCCGCTCCCACACCGGAATCCGTGTTGGGGGACCTTACCGCCCCTCTACAAATCCAGCGCCAGAAACCGGGTTCCCGGCACCGGGTTGACGCTCACGGGCTCAGCCGTGACAAAGCCCAAGGATTCATAGAGCCTTTGGGCCGCGACAAATTCGGGAAGCACGTCCAGGCACATGCGCCGGTAGCCGGCCTCCCTCGCGACGCGCAGCATCTCCTCGACCAGCTTCCGCCCCAGATCCATCCCCCGGGCCACAGGCCGCACATACATGCGCTTCAACTCGCAGGTGCCGTCCTCCACACGGCGCAGGGCCGCACAGCCCACCACACGGCCCTCGACGACGGCCAGCAGGACACCGCCATCGGGCTCCGCGTACTTGCCGGGCAGCTCCGCGAACTCCTGCTCATAGTCCTGAAAATCGAGATTGGCGGTCGGACTCTGGACGTACTCGCGAAAGATCGCGGTGACTGCGGGGAGATCGTCGGGGAAGATGGCGCGCCGGATCGTGGTCATGCGGGGACGGACGGGAGGGGTTGCGCAAATGCGCTCATTCGGTCTCGGGGCGCACAGTCTGCAGCGGCAGGTGCACCAGCTCCTGCAGCAGCGCCACCAATTGCCCCGCCGCAGCGTCCACCACCGCCTGCCCTTTGTCGGCCGTGGCTCCAGCCGCATTGCCCACCGCACCGGCCGGGTGGTAGTCCTGCATCTGCCAGCCCAGCTTGGCGCTTTTGCCGTTGCCCAGAATGGCGTAGCGCTCCGACCGGTCCTGCGACGTGGAGCGGAAATCCCGCGCATGTTCCATGTGCACCGCGCCGGGTGCCAAGTGCAGCATCATCGAGGTCTCGATCTCGCCCGCGTGGATGCCAAAGCGGTGCTCCTGGGCGCTGAACTGGCCTGCCACCGCCTCGGGCAGCGGCAGGCTGAACCAGCTGGCGCTGTAGACGATCAGGTCGCAGCGCGTGCGCAGCTCGCGCGCCACGATGTCCATCACGCTGACCTGGCCACCGTGGCCGTTGAACAGCAGCAGCTTCTTGATGCCCGCACGGGCCACACATTCACCGATCTCGGTCCACAGCGCAATCACCGTGGCGGGAGACAGCGTGAGCGTGCCCGGAAAGCGGATGTGCTCCGGGCTCAGGCCCACGTTCTGTGACGGTAAAAACAGCACGGGCAGGTCGGCAGGCAGTTGCGGCAATGCAGCGTCGATCACGCCCTGCAGTAGCGTGGCGTCCACCGACAGCGGCAGGTGCGGGCCATGCTGCTCGACGGCGGCCACGGGCAACACCGCTACGACCTGATCGGCCTGGCCGCTGTGCTGCAGCGCGGCAAAGTCGCGGGTGGACAGGTCGGCCCAGAAGCGCGAGGGCAAGGAGAGTGGTGCAGATTGGGGCGCGGCGGCAGCGGTCATGCCGCGATGTTAGGGCCTGTTCCGGGGCGCGTCACCTCAGCGCCATCTTGCCCAGCCACACCAGCAGGTGTGCCGCGCCCATCACCAGCAGAGCGGTGGATGCCAGCCCACTGGCCCAGCTGCCCAGGCCACGGCGGCGCTGCCAGGCCCGTAACACCAGAGCCACCACCCAGCCCACCGCTGCCAGCCCGGCCCACAGCATCCACAACAGCCCCACGCCCAGGCAGCCAAAGCTCTCGCAGTACAGCGTGAAGGTGTAGTAGGACAGGCCCCCCAATGCCACGCACAGCCCCAGCAATAGCACGTCCAGCGTGCGCGAGACCCACACCGCCATACGCGAAAGCGGGGCCGAAGAAGACGACTGTGGCGACGAGGGCAAGGGCGTGTTCATGAAAAACCGAAGGTGGAGCGGCGCGGAATGATGCGTGGCAGAAACCCCTGCAGCCCAGCATAGCGCCCGCCCCACCGCCGCGCGCCGCCGCCCATCCCGCTACCATCACCGCATGACCCAAGACCTCTTCCGCCAAGACGCCTACCTGCGCGAATGCAGCGCCCACATCTCCGCCGTCACCGATGCCGGCATCGTGCTGGACCAGACCGTGTTCTACCCCCTGGGCGGCGGCCAGGCCGGTGACAGCGGCGTGCTGGTGCTGGCCGACGGCACCGAGATCGCCATCACCGACACCCGCAAGGGCAAGGACGCCGAAGGCAACCCCACCAGCGACATCGTGCACATCCCCGCCCCCGGGCAGGAAGACCGAGTGGCGCAGCTGGCCCAACAGGGACCAGGCACCGCCGTCACGGCCCGCATCGACTGGGAGCGCCGCCACCGCATGATGCGGCTGCACACCACCAGCCACCTGCTGTGCCATGTGGTGCCGCAGCTGGTCAACGGCTGCTCCATCACGCCCGACTATGCGCGGCTGGACTTTGCGATGACCGACCCGCTGGACAAGGAGCAGCTGACCGCCGCCATCGCCACCCTGGTGGCCGCTGCGCACCCGCTCACCGTGGCCTCGATCAGCGACGAAGAACTGGACGCCAACCCCGCGCTGGTCAAAAGCATGAGCGTGCAGCCCCCGCGCGGCACCGGGCGCATCCGCACCATCCGCATCGGTGGCGAAGACAACGCGCCACCGATCGACCTGCAGCCCTGTGGCGGCACGCATGTGGCCAACACGTCGGAGATCGGCGCCATCGTGGTGACCAAAATCGAGAAAAAGAGCGCAACGACTCGACGGGTGGTACTGGGCTTTGCTCAGTGAGCGCAGCGACGAGCACGCTCCTCAAATGTCAACAATCTTGAGCCGCCGCAGCCCCCGGTTGCAATGGCTTACCCCGCCAGACCCACAACGGGGACAATAGCGGCCCGCGCGCGCGGCCTTTTTTGGACTTCTTGCACCCGGCTTCCTGGGGCTGCGGCGCTCACTTTTGCCTGCCGCCATGCCGATCTCCCTGCGCTCCGTCTCGTCTGCCTCCCTGCGCCAGCACCGCTGGTTCCGCCCTGTCGTCCGCGCGCTGGCGGGTTTGATCGTCCTGTGGCTGGTCACCTGGCTGGCCATTCCGCCGCTGGTCAAGGGGCCGCTGGAGCGCATTGCGTCCGAACAACTGGGCCGCACCGTCACCGTGGGGGGCATCGACTTTGAGCCCTGGAGCCTGGAATTCGCGCTGCGCGACGTGGCCGTGGCAGGTGCCAACGGCGCGCCCCCACAGCTGACCATTGGCCGAGTCTATGCCGATGGCGAGTTGCAGTCGCTGCTGCGCCTGGCGCCCGTGGTGGACGCCTTCACCATCGAAAACCCGGTGCTGCGCATCACCCACCTGGGCGACGGCCGCTATGACGTGGACGACATCATCGCCAAGGTCACCGCGCCCACCAGCGAACCCGAGCCCGACAAAGGCCCCGCACGGGTGGCGCTGTACAACCTGGCACTGACGGGTGGCAGCATCGACTTCTCAGACACCGCCGTGGATAAAACCCACGAGGTGCGCGACCTGGCCCTCAAGGTGCCTTTCATCAGCACCTTGCCGTCGCAACGCGAGGTGAAGGTCGAGCCCCACCTTGCGTTCACGCTCAATGGCAGCCGGTTTGACTCGTCCGCCCAGGGCACGCCGTTTGCGCAGACCGGCCAGGCTGACGCGCAGATTCGGCTGGACGGGCTGGACCTCGCACCCTACCTGGGCTATTTGCCAGCCAACCTGCCCGTCAAGGTGCAGGGCGCCACGCTGGATGCGGATGTGAAGGTGGCCTTTGAGCAGCACCCGCGCATGGCCGTGAAGCTGACCGGCACCGTGCAAGCCAGCGGCGTACGCATCGCAGACCGCCAGGGCGCCGACCTTCTGAGCTATGAGCGCCTGAAAGTCGACATGGCCGATGTGCGCCCGCTGGACCAGGTGGTGCGACTGCAGCATGTGGAGCTGACCGCGCCCGTGGTCACCGCCACGCGCGATGCAGCAGGCCAGATCAACCTGGCGCAACTGGCACCGCCTGCACCGCCGCCATCGGCGGTTAAGGGCAAGACCCCCGCACCTGCGGCACCTGCATCTGCTGAACCGGCGTCTTCGCCACTGGCCAGCGCCAGCGCAGCATCGGCCTCTGCCTCGCCCGCTTCCTCCAGCAAAGCCAAGGCCAAGGCCGCACCCGCCTGGGTCGTGGAAGTCGCCACCGCCGCAGTGCGCGGCGGCACCCTGCGCTGGGCCGACCAGACCACGCGTCCCGCAGCGGCCCTGCAGGCCACCGAGGTCACGCTGGATGCGGCCGACGTCGCCGTCCCCTTCGCCAAACCCTTTACCTTCAAGGGCGGGCTCAACCTGCAGGGCAGCACACTCAGCTTCACCGGCGAAGCCACGGACCAGAAGGCCCAGGTCAACGCCACCCTGAACGCCCTGGCCCTGCAACTGGCCGCGCCCTACCTGGCCCAGACGCTGGAGCCCACGGTGACCGGCCAGCTCAGCGGCGATGTGGGCGTGGTGTGGCAAGCGCCCACGCCACAGGCCGCGCAGGCAGGCGCCACCGGCGTCACCCTCAAGGCAGGCCCCCTGGCGCTGGAGCAACTGGCCGTCAAGCAGGGCAAGACCACCTTGGCCAGCCTGGGCAAGCTCGACATTGCCGGGGCCGAAGTGCCCCTGGACGCACGCACCGCCACGCTGGAGCGCCTGGCCATCAGCCAGCCGCAACTGGCGGTGGAACGGGGCGCGGACGGGCGCTGGATGTTCGAGCGCTGGCTCAAGGCAGCGCCCTCCGTGCAAGGCAGCGCAACGACCGACCCAGCCCCCACCAGCAACGCCGCGCCCTGGAAGCTGCGCGTGGCCGATTTCTCGGTGCAAGGCGGCACCGTCTCGCTGGCCGACAACGCCCAGCCGCGCCCCGTGGCGCTGGACGTGACGGCCCTGGGCATCACCGCCCGCAACCTGGCCACCGATGGCAGCAAACCCGAAGCCTTCACGCTCACCGCCCGCGCCGCCGCACCGGGCAAGGGCAGCAAGGCCGCGCCGGGCAAGCTCGACTACCAGGGCACGCTGGCCCTGCAGCCGCTGGCCACCCAGGGCAAGCTCGACGCCACCCGCCTGCCGCTGCACGCACTGGACGGCTACCTGGCCAGCCAGCTGTCGGTAGAACTGCTGCGCGCCGATGTGGGATACCGGGGCCAGGTGGCACTGGCGCAGACTGACAAAGGAGTCAGCCTGCGTCTGAGCGGTGATGCCGTGGTGGAAGACCTGCAGGCCAACAGCACCGCCGCCTTCACCCCCAAGACCGAAGCCCAGGTGGGTGAGGAACTGCTGGCCTGGAAGAGCCTGAACCTGCGCGGCCTGGCCGTGGCCACCGCCCCCGGCACCGCGCCGCGCGTGGAGGTCAAGGAGACCAGCCTGGTGGACTTTTTTGCCCGGATCACCATCAACGAGGCCGGCCGCATCAACCTGAGCGACATTGCCAAGACCCCGGCCGAGGCACGGGCGGCCAATGCGGCCAGCGCCGCTGCCAGCACGGCCGCCCCCACGGCATCGGCCCCCGCCACAGCCGCATCGGCAACGCCCACCGCCCCTGCCCAGGCTGCGGTGGCCCAGGCCGACCCGCTGGCCCCTGTGGTGGTCTTTGGCCCCGTGAGCCTGGTCAACGGCAAGGTGCTGTTCTCGGACTTTTTCATCAAGCCCAACTACTCGGCCGACCTGTCGGAGCTGACTGGCAAGCTCAGCGCGTTCTCGTCCGAAGCCTCGGGTGCCGAGCCCGTGCTGGCCGACCTGGAGCTGCGCGGCCGCGCCGAGGGCTCGGCGTCGCTCGAAGTCACCGGCAAACTCAACCCGCTGGCCAAGCCCCTGGCGCTCGACATCGTGGGCAAGGTGCGCGACCTGGAGCTCCCCCCGCTCACGCCCTATTCCGTCAAATACGCAGGCCACGGCATCGAGCGCGGCAAGCTCAGCGTGGATGTGACCTACAAGGTGCTGCCCAATGGCCAGCTCACCGCCAGCAACCGGCTGGTGCTCAACCAGCTGACCTTTGGCGAGCCCGTGGAGGGCGCGCCCAACAGCCTGCCCGTGAAGCTGGCCGTGGCCCTGCTGGCCGACCGCCAGGGCGTGATCGACCTGGACTTGCCCATCAGCGGCTCGCTCAACGACCCGCAGTTCCGCATTGGCCCGGTGATCTTCAAGATCATCGTCAACCTCATCGGCAAGGCGCTGACCTCGCCCTTCAGCCTGCTGGCCAGCGCCTTCGGCGGTGGCGACGAGATGAGCCACGTGCCCTTTACCCCCGGCAGCGCCACGCTCACGCCCGAGGCGCAGCAGAACCTGGACAAGGTAGCCAAGGCCCTGGCCGACCGCCCCGCGCTTAAGATCACTGTGACCGGCACGGCCAGCCTGCAGGACGAGCGCGAAGGCCTGCAGCGCGAAAGCCTGCAACAACGGGTGCTGGCCGAAAAACGCCGCGCCAATCCGGGCGATACCGCCCCCGTATCGGCCGCCGAATACCCCGCCCTGCTCAAGGAGGTGTACCGCCGCGCCGACATCCCCAAGCCGCGCAACCTGATCGGCCTGACCAAGGAGCTCACGGTGCCCGAGATGGAAGCCCTGCTGCTGGCCAACCAGCCCGCCACCGAGGCCATGGCCGCGGAACTGGCCACGCAGCGCGGCCAGGCGATCCGCGCCTATCTGGTGGCGCAGAAGCTGCCAGTAGAGCGGTTGTTCGTAGCGGCCCCCAAGGCTGGCAAACAGCCCGAAAAGTGGACCCCGCGTGCGGATTTGAGCCTGGCGACACAATAGGCGCCTGGCTGGCGGAAGGTTCCGGGGAATCCCCCTCCGCCAGTCTGATCGCCCCGCAGGCAGAGCACAGGGGCACCGGAACCAAACCCGCCCTGCCAGCTCCCACACTGCACCATGCCTTCACGCCCGCTTTACCGCCTCGCAGTTACTCTGTTTTTGATAGCTGCTAGCGCTTACTGGACAAGCGCTAGTGCCCAATTTAGCTCAAAAACCAGCGGACAGGGCACCAGCGTGGTCACCACGCCCTATGTGCGTGCCGAGCTGCTGGCCCATGCGCCCCAGGGCGTGGCGCCCGGCCAGCCGCTGTGGCTGGGCCTCTCGATCACCCACCAGCCCGAGTGGCACACCTACTGGAAGAACCCTGGCGACTCCGGCCTGCCCACCGACCTGGCCTGGACGCTGCCCGCCGGCCTGGACGCGGGCGAGATCGCCTGGCCCCTGCCCAAGAAGATCCCCATCGGCACGCTGGCCAACTATGGCTACGAAGGCACGGTGCTGCTGCCCGTACCCGTCACCGTGGCCAGCAGTTTTGCCCCCAGCCCGTTGGCCAAGGACGCAACGATCAAGCTGCGCGCCTCCTGGCTGGTGTGCCGCAAGGAGTGCATTCCCGAAGAAGGCGAATTCACGCTGCAGTTGCCCATCCAGAGCACCACGGCGCTCAACGGCGCCGCCTTTGAGGCGGCCGCCAAGGCCCTGCCCCAACCCGTGCTGGCAGGCACCAACGGCATCGTGCCGGACAGCCAGGCGCAGATTGCCGACGGCAACCTGCTGAACGTCAGCGTGCAGGGCCTGCCCGTGGCGCTGCGTGGCAAGACACTGGACCTGTTCCCCGAAACCGCCGAAGTCATCGACAACGCCGCGCAGTGGAAGCAGGCCTGGAACGGCAGCGTGTGGACCGCGCAGATTCCCCTGTCTGCCCAGCGCAGCGCCAGCCCCAGCCTGATGCCCGTGGTGCTGGCCGAGCAGTCGCCCGCACATGCCACTGGCCCCGACACGCGCACCGGCTACCGCGCAGAGCTGAAGGTGCTGGGCACCTGGCCGCAGGTGGCGTCGGTTGCCAGCGTGTCGCCCGCGCTGGAGGCCGCGCTCAAGGCCAATGCTGCGCAGGCAAGCGGCGCTGCCGCGCCAGCCATGGGCTCCGGCGCCTCGTCCCTCACCCTCACGGCCGCGCTGCTGGGCGCCTTGCTTGGCGGGCTCATCCTCAACCTCATGCCCTGCGTGTTCCCGGTGCTGGCGATCAAGGTGGTGGGCTTTACCCAGCATGCGCAAGACCGGCGCGCGCACCGCGTGAGCGGCATCGCCTACACAGCGGGTGTGGTGCTGTCGTTCATCGCCCTGGGCGCGCTCATGCTGGGCCTGCGCGCAGCAGGCGAGGCGGTGGGCTGGGGCTTTCAGCTGCAGTCGCCCGCCGTGGTGGCATCGCTGGCGGCGCTGTTCACGCTGATCGCGCTGAACCTGGCGGGCGTGTTCGAGTTCGGGCATTTTCTGCCGTCCTCGGTGGCCAGCCTGCAGGCCCGCCACCCTGTGGCCGACAGCTTCCTCACCGGTGTGCTCGCCGTGGCCGTGGCATCGCCCTGCACTGCGCCGTTCATGGGCGCATCCCTGGGCCTGACCGCCACGCTGCCCGCGCCCCAGGCGCTGGCCGTGTTTGCGGCGCTGGGGCTGGGGCTGGCGCTGCCGTACCTGGCAGCCAGCTTTGTGCCCTCCGTGGCGCGCGCCCTGCCACGCCCCGGCGCGTGGATGGACACCTTCCGCAAGCTCATGGCCTTCCCCATGCTGGCCACTGTCGTCTGGCTGGTGTGGGTGCTGGGCCAGCAAAGCGGCATCGATGGCGCCGGTGCGCTGCTGATCCTGCTGGTGGGCCTGTCGCTGGTGGTGTGGGCCCTGTCGCTGGCCGGGCGTGCGCGCGTGTGGATGGCCACGGTGTCCATCGCGGCCATGTCCTTGCTGGTCTGGGCCTTTGCGCCCCACATCACGCACATTCCTACCGCGCAGGCCGCCACACCGTCCACGCAGGCCTCGGCCACCGGCTGGCAGCCCTGGGCACCCGGCGCGGCCGAGCAGATCGTGGCTACGGGCCGCCCGGTGTTTGTGGACTTCACCGCCGCCTGGTGCGTGACCTGCCAATACAACAAGAAGACCACGCTGGCCAACGCCGATGTGCTGGCCGACCTGCAGACCAAGAACGTGGCCCTGCTGCGTGCTGACTGGACGCGCCGCGACCCTGCCATCACGGCGGCGCTGACCCAGCTTGGACGCAGCGGCGTGCCGGTGTACGTGTTCTACCGCCCCGGCAAGCCGCCGGTGGTGCTGACCGAGGTGCTCAGCGTGGACGAGGTGCGCGCCACCATCGCCCAGCTGTAGCCCTCCCTGCTTTCGACCACCCGCCAACCCTTCAGGAGACTCCGCCATGAAGCTGCTTCGCCGTACGTTGATCGCCACCGCTGCCCTGGTCGCACTGGGCGCCCAGGCCGCCGCCACCGTGGGCCAGCCCGCGCCCGACTTCACGCTCAAGGACACGTCGGGCAAAACCGTGCGCCTGTCGGACTTCAAGGGCAAACACGTGGTGCTGGAATGGACCAACCCCGGCTGCCCCTTCGTGCGCAAGCACTACGACAGCGGCAACATGCCCGCCACGCAGAAAGACGCCACCGGCCAAGGCGTGGTGTGGCTGTCCATCAACTCCACCGAAAGAGCCAGCAGCGACTACCTGGAGCCCGCCAAGCTGATGGCCTGGAAGCAGGAGCGCAAGGCCACCCCCACCGCCGTGCTGATGGACGAGGAAGGCACCGTGGGCAAGAGCTACGGCGCCCGCACCACGCCACACCTGTACATCGTCAACCCGCAGGGCGTGCTGGTGTATGCAGGCGGTATCGACAGCATCCCTTCGGCGCGCCCGGCTGACATCGAGAAGGCCACCAACTATGTGAAGGTGGGGCTGGCAGAAGCGCTGGCGGGCAAGCCGATTTCGGCGGCCACGACGCAGCCTTACGGCTGCAGCATCAAGTACAAATCGGCCAGCTGAAAAAGAACTTCAGCGCGCCACGCAGTTCACCCGCAGAGCGCGCGGACTGTGGAAGTACATGGTGTTGCCCTTGCCACGGATGTAGGTGCCGCCATCACCGTATCCAAAACCCGACGCCACGCGCTCAGGCTGCAGCGGCACGGTGCGGCCATTCATTTCCAGCAGCGCAGGGCCATCGGGCTGGGCGGGCCAGTGCACCACCATCATGGGGCCACGGTCACAGGCGTAGGTCGTGACGCGCTGGACCTTGGGCACATCGGGGGCACGGGGCGGTGTGCAGGCGCTCAGGGCAAAGGTGGACAAGACAACAGCCGTGGCGACAAGGCCAGTGGTGCGGCGGGCGCGTGGTGGGTTCTGCACGGGATCTCCTCGGATTCTGGGTCGGTGCCACCGTGTTGATGGCAGTGTGGGTGGACAACGCGGGGGTCTGGCGCCGCAGCGGTTCGCCCCCATACACTGCCATGTATGAAACGCACGCCCGACACCATCAGCACCCTGCGCGATATTCTGACGCACTGCCGCACCCTTGCGGTGGTGGGACTGTCGCCCCAATGGCACAGACCCAGCTATTTCGCGGCCAAGTACATGCAGGCACATGGCTACCGCATCGTGCCGGTGAATCCGCTCGTCGCGCGCGAGGGCGGGCAGATCCTGGGCGAAACCGCCTACGCCAGCGTGACCGAAGCCGCTGCCGCGCTGGCGGCGCAGGGGCAGAAGATCGACATGGTGGACTGCTTTCGCAAAAGTGAGGACATCCCGCCGCTGGCCGATGAAGCCATCGCCATCGGCGCAAAGTGCCTGTGGCTGCAACTGGGGGTGTTCAACGAGGCGGCCAGGCAACGCGCCGAGGCCGCCGGGATGCAGGTGATCGAAAACCGCTGCGTGAAGATCGAGCACGCGCGGCTGTTTGGCGGCCTGGGCTGGATGGGCGTGAACACACGGGTCATCAGCGCCAAGCGCCTGCGGCAGCTGCCTTACTAGCCAATTCGCAGCCAAACTCAAAGCTATCAAATTCATAGCTATTAGCGCTTATCTATAAAGCGCTAGCAGCCAATTTCCTCAAAATCCCATGTCCTCAGCCCCCTCCAATGGCGCCGACCGCGAGTTCGGCTTTGGCACCCGCGCCATCCACGCCGGCGCCCAGCCCGACCCCGTGACTGGCGCACGCGCCACGCCCATCCACCAGACGACGAGCTTTGTGTTCGACAACGCCGAGCACGCCAGCAGCCTGTTCAACCTGCAGACCTTTGGCAACGCCTACAGCCGCATCAGCAACCCCACGGTGGCGGTGTTCGAGGAGCGCATTGCGAGCCTCGAAAACGGCCGTGCCGCACTAGCCTGTGCCAGCGGCATGGCCGCGCAGATGGCGGCGCTGCTGGCCATCCTGAAGACCGGGGACCACATCGTGGCGGCCAGCACGCTGTATGGCGGCACGGTGGGGCAGCTGGGCGTGGGCTTCGCGCGCTTAGGGATAGAGACCACCTTTGTGGACCCGGCCGACCCCGAGAACTTTGCCCGTGCCATGCGCCCCAACACCCGCGCCGTGTATGGCGAAACCATCGGCAACCCGCTGGTCAACGTGCTTGACATCGCTGCCGTGGCCGAGGTGGCGCATGCCCACGGCGTGCCGCTCATCATCGACAACACGGTGGCCAGCCCCTACCTGTGCAACCCGCTGGCGCTGGGCGCCGACATCGTGGTGCACAGCGCCACCAAGTACATCGGCGGCCACGGCACCACCATGGGAGGCGTGGTGGTGGAGGGGGGCAAGTTCCCGTGGGACAACGGCAAGTTCCCCGAGATGGTGGAGCCCAGCCGCGCCTACCACGGCGTGAAGTTCTACGAGACCTTTGGCGACTTTGGCTACACCATGAAGGCGCGCATGGAGGTCAACCGCACCTTCGGCGGCGTGCTCTCGCCCATGAACGCGTGGCAACTGTTGCAGGGCGCCGAGACGCTGCACCTGCGCATGCGCGAGCACTGCCGCAATGCGCTGGCCGTGGCGAAGTTTTTGCAGAGCCACCCACAGGTGGCGTGGGTCAACTACCCCGGTCTGGCGGATTCGCCGTACTACGATCTGGCGCAAAAGCAGTTTCGTGCTGTGGACGGGGCGCCGGGCGCCTCGGGCATCCTCACGTTCGGCGTGAAGGGGGGCGCTGCGGCGGGCGAGAAGTTCATCGACGCCTGCGAATTTTTAAGCCACCTCGCCAACATCGGCGATGCGAAGACACTGGTGATCCACCCCGCATCGACCACGCACCGGCAGCTGAACGAAGAGGAACTGGCCCGGGCAGGCGTGAGCGCGGACATGGTGCGGCTGTCGGTGGGGATTGAAGACCTGGACGACATCCTGTGGGACGTGGACCAGGCGCTGGGGCGCGCAGCGGGCTGATCACCCAACAACCTACACGGGGCCGACCGGCGCGCCCAACCGCTGCGACAAGCTCCGCGCCGCCTCGCGCAGGTGCTGCGCCGCCGGGCTGGCCGGCCCGGTCTGCAGCGTGGCGCTGGGGCCGATCACGGCGATGCACAGCACCAGCTGCCCAAACCCATCAAACACCGGCGTGGCCAGCGCGCTGATGCCGGGCAGGAGCTGGTCGGTCACCTCGCTGATCTGGTGCTGGCGCACAGCCTCCAGCTCGGCCGCAAATGCGGGCTCGTCCAGCGCGCCCGCAAACCCTTCGGCCGCCAGCGCAGCCGCTGCCCGCTCGCGCGGCCCGAAGGCAGCAAACACCTTGCCCGTGGCCGTGTGCCGCACCGAGGCCGTGGTGCCATGGCGCATGGCCACGTAGACGGCCGTGGGGCCTTCTTCCACACGAATGATGGTGGGGCCGTTGTCGCCCCAGACCGAGGCCGATACGGTGTAGCCGATGCGCTGGGCCAGCGCGGGCAGCTCGGCAATGGCCAGGCGCACCGGGTCCACCTGCTGCAGGCTGATCAGGCCCAGCTGCATGGCCAAGGGGCCCAGGCCGTAGTGGCCGCTCACGGCGTCCTGCTCGATGAGGCCCAGCTTGCCAAAGCTCACCAGGTAGGGGTGGGCCTTGGCGGCCGTCATGTCGGCCGCACGGGCCAGGTCCTTGAGTGCCATGCGCCGGCCGGTGCGTGCCAGCACCTTCAGCAGCTGGCCGCCCACCTCCACGCTCTGGATGCCGCGCGGGCTGCGGGGCGTGTCTTCGTCGTCGGCGGGAGGCAGGTCGGGGGTCGTGGTGGGCATGGGGCGATTGTCCACGCAGCGCAGCATCCATCCGCCCTTCGGGTTTACACCTAAACAAATGCGTTAGACATGAACGAATTTCTTGCCTAACATCAACACATTCCGTTTAGATAAACGCATTCACCATTAACAAATCACCACCATGAGCACCGTCAAAACCTTTGCCTCCGCCGCCGACCTCGAAGTGAAGACAGTGAGCTTCGACAAGCTCTCCGACCACGCCTATGCCTACACGGCCGAGGGCGACCCCAACACCGGCATCATCATTGGCGACGACGCGGTGATGGTCATCGACACCCAGGCCACGCCCGTGATGGCGCAGGACGTGATCCGCCGCATCCGCGAGGTGACGGACAAGCCCATCAAGTACGTGCTGCTCTCGCACTACCACGCAGTCCGGGTGCTCGGTGCCAGCGCTTACGGTGCCCAGCACATCATTGCCAGCGAAGACACACGCGACCTGATCGTGGAGCGCGGCCAGTTCGACAAGGACAGCGAGATCGGCCGCTTCCCGCGCCTGTTCCAGAACGTGGAGAGCGTGCCGGACGGCCTGACCTGGCCGACCATGACCTTCAACAGGAAGATGACCCTGTGGTTGGGCAAGCTCGAAGTGCAGATCCTGCAACTGGGCCGGGGCCACACCAAGGGCGACACGGTGGCTTGGCTGCCGCAGGAAAAGATCCTTTTCAGCGGCGACCTGGTGGAGTTCGACGCCACGCCGTATGCGGGCGACGCGTACTTTCAGGACTGGCCGCAGACCCTGGACAACATCGCGGCGCTGAAGCCTGAGAAGCTGGTGCCCGGCCGGGGCGCCGCGCTGCAGACGCCCGAGCAGGTGCAGGCGGGCCTGGCGGGCACGCGCGCCTTCATCAGCGACCTGTACGAGAGCGTGAAGGCCAGTGCGGCCAAGGGCGAAGACCTGCGCAAGGTGTACGAGGCCACGTTTGCCCAACTGCAGCCCAAGTACGGGCACTGGGTCATCTTCAACCACTGCATGCCGTTTGACGTGACCCGTGCGTACGACGAGGCCACGCAATACCCGGACCCACGCATCTGGACCGCTGAACGCGACATTCAAATGTGGAAAGCCCTGGAAGGCTGAACCGCCGAGGTTGGAGGAGACAAAAAATGAACCCCAGAGACATTCCCCGCGAGGCTTTTCACGCCGGTGGCGCCGAGGTGCAGGCCATCGACTTCGGCTACGTGCGCTCGCCCGACCAGGACCGCGCCACGCCCGCACATCACCCCATCGTGGTCATCGGCGCGGGCCCTGTGGGCCTGTCGCTCGCCATCGACCTGGCCCAGCGCGGGCAGCGCGTGGTGGTGCTGGACAACGACCACAAGCTCTCCATCGGCTCGCGCGCCATCTGCTTTGCCAAGCGCACGCTGGAGATCTGGGACCGCCTGGGCGTGGGCCAGCGCATGGTGGACAAGGGCGTGTCGTGGAACCTGGGCAAGGTGTTCCTCAAAGACGAGCAGCTGTATGAATTCAATCTGCTGCCCGAAGAAGGCCACGAGCGCCCCGCCTTCATCAACCTGCAGCAGTACTACGCCGAGGCCTACCTGGTGGAGCGCGCGCTGCAGTTGCCGGGCATCGACATCCGCTGGCACAACAAGGTCACTGCGGTGGAGAGCCGCGCGGACGGCGCGCTGCTGAGCATCGACACGCCCGAGGGCGCCTACCAGATGGATGCGCAATGGCTGGTGGCTTGCGACGGCGCGCGCTCGCCCACGCGGCAGATGCTGGGACTGGAGAGCAAGGGGCGCATCTTTCAGGACCGCTTCCTGATCGCCGACGTGAAGCTGGCGGACGAGGCGAACTTCCCGACCGAGCGCTGGTTCTGGTTCGACCCACCCTTTCATCCCAACCAGAGCGTGCTGCTGCACCGCCAGCCCGACAACGTCTGGCGCATCGACTTCCAGCTGGGCTGGGACGCCGACCCCGAAGAAGAGAAAAAGCCCGAGAACATCATCCCGCGCGTGAAGGCGCTGCTGGGTGCGGATGCGCAGTTTGAGCTGGACTGGGCCAGCGTCTACACCTTTGCCTGCCTGCGCATGGACCAGTTCGTGCACGGCCGCGTCGTCTTCGCGGGCGACAGCGCCCACGGCGTTTCGCCCTTTGGCGCACGGGGCGCCAACAGCGGCGTGCAGGACGCGGAGAACCTGGCCTGGAAGCTCGATTGGGTGCTCCAGGGCCGCGCCAGCCCCGCGCTGGTGGGCACGTATGGCCCCGAGCGCGAATACGCGGCCGACGAAAACCTGTGCAACTCCACGCGAGCCACCGACTTCATCACGCCCAAGAGCGAGGTGAGCCGCCTGTTCCGCGACGCGGCGCTGCACCTGGCGCGCGAGCATGCGTTTGCACGGCGTATCGTGAACAGCGGGCGCCTCTCGGTGCCCGCCACGCTGCACCAGTCGCCACTGAACACGCCGGATACCGATCACTTCGCAGGCACCCAGGTGCCCGGTGCCGTGCTGCTGGATGCACCGTTGACGAAACAAGGCCAGCCCACCTGGTTGCTGCGCGAGCTGGGGCCGGACTTCACGCTGCTGGTGTTTGGCCCCGCCCCTGCATGGGCCCATGGCCTGCCCGGTGTGAAGGTGCTGCAGATCGGGATCGACGTAATCGACCACCAGACGCTGGCCGCCCAGCGGCTGGATGCGCTGCCGCGCACCGTGTACCTGGTGCGGCCCGACCAGCATGTGTGCGCACGCTGGCGCACGCCTACCGAAGTGGCTGTGTGCAGCGCACTGGCCCGTGCCACGGCCTCAGCCGTCTGACCAGTAAGACGACAAGGAACATGCCCATGCTGAACACCCAACCGAACCTGCAGGCCTGCGACGACTTTTATGAAGCGCTGATTGCGGCGCACCAGGGCCTGTCCACGCCCGAGAGCCACGCCATGAACGCACGCCTGGTGCTGCTGCTGGCCAACCATATCGGTGACCAGGCCACGCTGCAGCACGCACTGCAACTGGCGCGCGGCAGCGCCGTGCCCACGGCCGACCGGCGCAGCACCCCGGCCATCACGCCCGTGGTGCCCACCCACGCGGTGGCGGCCTAGCCTCACCTTTTTTACCCCACAGCTCCAGCACCGCGCAGACGGTGCGGGGCCCAGGCTTTGCCCTCATTTTTTGACAACACCACGGAGACAACACCATGCAGCGCAAACATTTCCTCACCACCCTTGCCGGGTTGGCCCTGGCCACCACCCTCCCCCTGGCCCATGCCCAGGACACCAAGCCACTCGAATGGGTGGTGGGCTACGCGGCCGGTGGCGGCTCAGACATCGTGGCGCGCACGATTGCCGAATCCATGTCGGCCACGCTGGGCCGCCCCATCGTCATCAACAACAAACCCGGCGCGGGCACCAACATCGCGGCCGAGTACAGTGCGCGCAACAAGGACTTTGGCAACCTGATGTTCTCGGCCGACTTCGCCACGCTGGCAGCCAACCCGTTTTTGTTCAGCAAGCTCGCCTACAACGCCGAGAAGGACTTCCAACCCGTGGGCCTGCTGGTTCGGTTCCCGATGTTCCTGGTGGTGTCCAACAACGTGCCCGCCAAGAACCTCAAGGAATTCATGGCCTGGGCCAAGGGGCAGGCCGATGGCGTGAACTGGGCATCCGCCGGGCCGGGCAGCCCGCACCACCTGGTGGGCGAGCTGTTCCGCGAGCAAAGCGGGCTCAAGCTCACGCACGTGCCATATCGCGGCGCGGCTCCGGCGATCCAGGATGTGATTGGTGGTCAGGTGCCCGCGATGTGGATCGACAGCGCCACGGTGTACCCGTTTCTCAACGGCGGCAAGGTCAAGGCCATTGGTGTGGCCAGCCCGCAGCGCGTGACGACCATGCCCGATGTGCCCACGATGTCCGAACAGGGCCTGCAAGGGTTTGAAGGTTTTGCATGGCAGGGCCTGGTGGTGCCCGCGGGCGCATCGGCCGATGTGGCCGCGAGTTTCAGCAAGGCGCTGCAGACGGCCCTGGCCGACACACGCACCAAGGCCCGGCTGCAGGCCCTGGGTGTGGAACCCATGCCCGGCACGGCCGCCCAGATGGGCAGCTTTGCGCGCACCGAGCGCGAAAAGTGGGGCCGAGTCATTACGAAGGTGGGCGTGAAACTCGATTAACTCCCTGAACGGCTGCGCCGGTTTCCCCCGGGGGGGGACGCTATCCGTGGCCTGGCAGCGCCAGTTCCACGGTGGCGCAGGCAAATGCCACGCTCCTGTCGCAGGGCACTCAGCGGCTGCGTGCCAGCCGCCGCTTGCGCTGCAGGGCGGGCGCCAGCCACAAAAGTTGCACCGTGGCATAGCCCAGCGCCGCCATCACCAGGCCCAGCGTGGGCAGCCCCACCAGCAGCGGTGTGCCCAGGGCCTGCATCCAGGCGCCCAGCGCCTGCACCGAGAAGTCTCCGCCCGGCACCACGCTGCTCCACGCGGGCAAAGTCTGGGTGCCCGGCATCACCAACGCGCCCACATAGAAGGCCAGTGCATACAGCGGCACGGTGGTGAGCGGGTTGGTATAGAACGTGGCCACCCCGCCCGCCACGATGTTGCCGCGCAGCCAGGCGCAGACCAGCAGCGTGCCCGGAATCTGCAGCGGCCCGGGGATCAGCCCGCAGAACAGGCCCGCCGCCACCCCGCGCGCCAGGGGCTGGCGCTGAAAGCGAAACAGCTCGCGCCGCTCCAGCCAGGGGCGCAGGCGGATGAGCCAGTCCCGGTCCAGGTGTGCGCGGGCGCGTGGCTCCAGGGCGCGCAGCCAGCGGCGCAATGAACAAAGCATCTGGCTTACCACTGCACTCAGTCCTTGCGCGGCAGGGCCGGAGCGCCATGGGCGCTTTCACCCGAGCTGCGCAGCGACAGGAAGATGGAGCCTGCGATCAGCGACGCCGTCACCAGCAGCGCATAGCCGATCGGGATCTTCACAAAGTCGATGAGCAGCATCTTGCCGCCGATGAACACGAGCACCAGCGCCAGGCCATAGGCCAGCAGGTGGAAACGGTTGGCCAGGTCAGCCAGCAGGAAGTACAGCGCACGCAGGCCCAGGATGGCAAAGATGTTGGCCGTGAGCACGATGAACGGGTCGCTGGTGATGGCGAAGATGGCCGGGATGCTGTCCACCGCAAAGATGATGTCGGTGGTGCCGATGAGCACCAGCACCACAAACAGGGGCGTGAAGTGCTTGACGCCGTTGATCATGGTGGAGAGCTTCTCGCCATCGAACTGGTCGGTGATGCGAATGCGCTTCTTTAGGAACTTGAGCACCGGGTTGGTGGCAATGTCGGGCTCCTGCCCTGCGGCAAACCACATTTTCACGCCCGTGACGACCAGGAACGCACCGAACACATACAGCAGCCAGTGGAAGGTGGCCAGCAGCCAGGCGCCGGCCAGGATGAGCAGCGTGCGCAGCACGATGGCACCGATGATGCCGATGATGAGCGCGCGCTTTTGGTACTGCGGCGGCACGGCAAAGTAGCTGAACAGCATCAGGAAGACAAAGATGTTGTCCACCGATAGGCTCTTTTCGACCAGATAGCCGGTGATGAACTGCATCGAGACGGTGTTGGCAATCTCACGGCCCTGGCTTCCGTCCAGGTACCACCACAGAATGGCCACAAACACAAACGCCAGCGAGAACCACAAAAGGCTCCAGCGCGCGGCCTCGCCCATGGTGACCTTGTGCGCGCCCTGGCGCTCCATGACCAGCAGGTCCACGCCTATGGCAATGACCACGAAGACGGCAAATCCCGCCCACATCCACCACGTTCCGATCGTTTCCATCGAGTTTCTCCAAAGATGCCCTCACACGTCCGGGCAAGCCGGACGCCCAAGCCCCGGACTGTAGGGGCTGATGTACTTCTTTAAAACCTGTTATCACAGTAGTATTGGTTCGGTTTTTACGAACCAAACTCTTTTCCCTCGGAAGAACCCATGAGCCAGAGCTTCAACTACCGCCATCTTTTCTACTTCTGGGTGGTGGCCAAGGAGGGCGGTATCGCCCGCGCCGCCGAGCGGCTGGACATGGCCATGCAGACCATCAGCGCCCAGGTGCGGGAGCTTGAAAAGTCGCTGGGCGTGAGCCTGCTGCGCACCGAGGGCCGCAACCTGGTGCTGACCGATGCGGGCGTGGCCGCGCTGCACGAGGCCGACCACATTTTTGCGCTGGGCGAATTGCTGCCCGTGCGCGTGCGCGAGGCCGCCAGCGGCCAGACGTTGCGGCTGAACCTGGGCATCTCCGACGGCATTGCCAAGCTGGCCGTGCACCGGCTGCTGACCCCCGTGCTGGACGAGCCGCACCTGCGCCTGCTGTGCCATGAGGGCGAGTTCCAGCCCCTGCTGGGCGAGCTGGCGCTGCACAAGCTCGACGCGGTGCTGGCCGACCGTGCCGCGCCCCCCAACCCCGCCCTGCGCACCACCAGCCAGCTGCTGGGCACGAGCGCCATTGCCTGGTATGCGCCCCCGCTGTGGGCCGAGGCGGCGGCCAACGACTTCCCGCACAGCCTGGCTGTGGTGCCCGTGCTGCTGCCCACCGACCACGCCGCGATGCGCGCACGCATCGACCACTGGCTGGAGCGCGAGCGCATCCGCCCGCGCATTGCCGGGGAGTTTGAAGACAGCGCCCTCCTGAGCACCTTTGCCGCCACCGGCATGGGCGTGATGCCCGCGCCGGTGTCGCTGGGCGAGCACCTGGCACAGACCCACGGGCTGGTGCAGGTGGGTACCGCACCCGACGTGCAGGAGCAGTTCCACCTGATCTACAGCGCCCGCAAGGTGATGCACCCGCTGCTCACGCGGCTGCTGGAGGCAGGCCAGGGCGGAATGCTATTGAATTAATAGCTACCAGCACATACCGATCTAGCGCTTGGGACCTCAAAGACTCAAAAAAGCTGGCGCAATGCCCTCGCAGGCCCCGTCAGTCGCGCCCTGCCCGCTCGATGTGCTGCGCCGCCGATACCGGGTCGGAAAAGCACAGTTCGTGGCTGCCCGGGCACTCCACCAGGCGGAACAAGCCCAGCCGTTCCGACAGGCGCGGGTGCCACGGCAGGCTGTGGGGCAGCGCGGTGTCCTGCTGCGCGTTGAGGTAGCTCTTGCCCACCTCCAGCGCGGCCAGCGGCACGGGCAGCTGCGCCGGTTCGGTGAAGGTGCGGTAGGGGTGGGGATTGAGCAGCGCATAGGTGCTTCGCGCCAGGGCCTCGTCGGCATCGTTGATGAAGGCCTCGCGCCAGATGGGGTACGGCAGCATCACGGCATTGCCGTTGCTGGCCGCCACCTGGTCGAAAAGCGCGCGGTAGTGGGGTGGCACCAGGTCGTTCAGGCACTCGCCCGGCTGCGGCACGAAGGCGTTCCAGTACACCAGGCGGCGGATGCGCCCGGGCAGACGCGCGGGCATGTGGCTGATGACCATGCCGCCATAGCTGTGGCCCACCAGGCGCACGTCGGTCAGGCCCTGGCCTTCGATGAAGGCCGCCAGCGAATCCACCGCGTCGGCCAGGCCCGTGGCCGCGCGGTCGTCGCCGGGGCGGTTGCCTGCCAGCGTGGGGCAATGCACGGTGTGGCCGCGCGCGCGCAGGTGGGTGGCGGTGGCTTCCATTTCGGCACCGGTGTGCCAGGCGCCATGGACCAGGACATAGGTATCCGGCATGTGTGTCTCCTTGGGGTTGTGTTGCTGGACCGGGCGATCCGCCCTGCCGCTACCTTAGAAACACCTGGTGGCAAGGAATGGCCTGCGCGTGCCAGCCGGCTGTGCTGGGTGTGCCAAAAGCTTCACCGCCGTGTAGCGCGGCAAGGCGAAGCAACAACGACGCGGATGATTTGTAAACGGAATCAGCCGCCACGCCGCCACTGCGCGGGCGACACGCCCATGGCGCGCTGGAAGGCGCGTGCGAAATGCGAAGGGTCCGCAAAGCCGCAGCGCCGCCCAATCTCGCCCACGGCCACATGGGCCAGCTGGGGGCGGCGCAGCAGCTCGCCTGCACGCGCCAGGCGCAGTTCGCGCAACGTGCCCGCAAAGGTGTGGCCTTGCGCCGCAAACGCCCGGTGCAGGGTGCGCAGCGACACGCACGCCTCCTGCGCCAGCGCCGGGGCCGAGAGGCCCGGCTGGTCGATGCGCGCCCGGATCAGCGCACACAGATGGGCATGCAGGCTGCGCGCCGCAGTGGGTGCCGGTGGCTGGGGCGGCTCCAGCGCAGCGCACAACAGCGCCCCCAGGTGGTCGGACAGCAATGCTGGCGGCAAGGCCTGCGCCGAGGACGGGTCACGCGCCAGCTGCACGGCCAGCGCCCCCAGGCTCTGGCCCCAGCCCTGGTCGCGCCAGGCCACGCGCGGGCCGGGCGCCTCGGCCTGCTGCAGCCACTGCCCCACCCAGGCGCGCGGAAGCTGCAGCGACACACAGTGCACGCCTTCAGGAAAGTGCAGTTCATAGGGCCTAGCCGAATCCAGCAGCACCACATCGCCCGGGCGCAGATGGGCCAGATGGCCGTCCTGGCGCACATGCCACGCGGTCTCGGCCTGGCCGATCAGGTAGAAGGGCAGCTGGCGGCTGCGCGCAATGCCTGCGGGCGTGCGAAACACGTCCTGGGTGGAGGCCCGCACGCGGTTGATGGACAGCGTCTCCACCGGCAGGCTTTGCAGCTCCCCGCCAAACAGCGGCGCCTCGCGGGAGCTGCAATCCATCTCCAGAAACGCCTCGCAGATCGCGCCCACCCAGTAGTCCAGGCGCGCGGGCGGCGCCACCACGTCGGTGGTCCACTGGCGCAGAGCAGCGGGGGACGAGGGCACAAGGGTGGCGGCGGGCATGGCGCCCAATCTACCGGCAAGGGGGCCGGGCGGGCAACAGGGCAAGCCCGCTCAACCACTCCCCTGACGGCCTGCCCGCCAGGCTCAGCGCTGCGGCATGTCCTTCACCGAGTACCCCAGGCTCACGGTCGCATCGTCAGGAATGGCGGGCATGGACGCATTCCATGCCTCCCACGCGGCGCGCATGGCCTGCAGGCGCTCGGGATCCACGGGCGCGCGGTTGGCGCGCTCGCGTTCATCGTCGGCCAGGTTGAACAGGTAGTCGTTGCCATCCACGCACAGGTACTTCCACACGCCCTGGCGCATGGCGCGCTGGCCCCGATGGTTCATGCGCCAGAACAGCGGGGGCTCGTCGATCACGTTGGCATCGCGCAGCAGCGACATCAGCGAGCGGCCGTCCAGTGGGTAGTCCGGCGCAGCAGCTGCGCCCGCCGCATCCAGCATGGTGGCCGACCAGTCCATGGTCATGCAGGTCTGCGCGCTCACGCCGCCGGGTGCGATCACGGCGGGCCAGTGCGCGATCCAGGGCACGCGGATGCCGCCTTCGGTCAGGTCCATCTTGCCGCCGACCAGCGGCCAGTTGTCCGAAAAGCGCTCGCCGCCGTTGTCGCTGGTGAACACCACCAGCGTGTCGCGCGCCAGGCCCCGGGACTCCAGCAGCGCCATGATGCGGCCGATACCCTCGTCCATGTGGTGGATCATGCGGCGGTAGGTCTCGATGTTGCCGCCGTGCAGATGGAACAGATTGCCCTTGACCTCCTGCGCCAGCGCCTCGTCATCGCGCGTCTCCCACGGCCAGTGGGGCGCGGTGTAGTGCAGGCTCAAGAAGAACGGCGTGCCCGCCTGCGCGCCCGGCGCCATGCGCTGCACGTAGTCGAGCGCGTGGTCGGTGATGAGGTCGGTGAGGTAGCCATCCTGCTGCTTTTCTTCTTCGCCCAGGTACAGGTCGTGCGTGCCGTTGGAGCTGCAGTGGGTGAAGTAGTCCACCCCGCCCGACATGGGCCCGAAGAACTCTTCGTAGCCCGAGCGCAGCGGCCCGAACGCGGGCGGGTAGCCCAGGTGCCACTTGCCCATCAGCGCCGTGCGGTAGCCTGCTGCGCGCAGCAGCGAGGGCAGTGTGGGGTGCTCGGGCGGCAGGCCCAGCGTGGTGCTGCCCCGGCTCTTGCTGTTGATGGGTTCCTCGGCCGCGCCGCGCAGGCGGTACTGGTAGCGCGCCGTCATCAACGCAAAGCGCGTGGGCGAGCAGACGGGGGAATTGGAATAGCCCTGCGTGAGCTTGAGGCCGTTGGCCGCCAGCTGATCGAGCACCGGCGACACCGGGCCAAACGCCGCGTCGCGCCCGCCGTAGCAGCCCAGATCGGCATAGCCGAGGTCGTCGGCAACGATGAAGATGATGTTCGGGCGGGTGGTCATGGTTTGAAGCCCGAGCGCTGCACGACCGGTGCCCATTGCGCGCGGTAGGCCTTCAGCATGGCCTCGGTCTGCGCCATGGTCGCCACCACGGGCTCCATCTTGGCCGCCTCAAACTTGCGCTGGGTGTCGGGGTCCTTCATCACTTCGTGGATCAGCGCGGCCAGGCGTTCGGCTTGCGCTTTGGGCATGCCCATGGGCGCGAAGAAGGTGTTCCATCCGGTCGCAGCCAGGTCCAGGCCGCTTTCCTTGAAGGTGGGGATCTTTCCATCCAGCGCGCTGCGCTTGGCACCCGACACCGCCAGGATGCGGATCTTGCCCGCCTCGTGCTGGGGCAGCAGGGTGTCAAACGTGTCGAACGCCACGGGCACCTGGCCACCCAGCAGGTCGTTGAGCAGCGGCGCGGAGCCCCGGTAGCCCACCACCTCAGCGCGCACCTTGGCGGCATCGCCCACCATCAGGCCGAAAAAGTGCGGCAGGCTGCCGGTGGCGGGCACGCCGAAGTTGGCCTTGTCGGGGTTGGCGCGCAGCCAGGCCATGAGGTGTGGCAGTTCCTTGACGGGCACGGCGCTGCCCACGGCCACGCCGAATTCGTAGCTGTTGACATGGCTCACGGGGCGGAAGTCGCGCTCGGGGTCGTAGCCCGCATCGGGGAACACCAGAGGCGCCACCAGCATGACGGCCGGGTTGGCCAGCAACAGCGTGGGCTGGTTGGCAGGGGCGGTTTTGACGGCCTGGGCCGACAGGCGGCCACCCGCGCCGGTCTTGTTCTCCACAATCACAGGCGTGCCGAGCTTGCTACCCAGCTTGTCAGCCACGATGCGGGCCACGCGGTCGGTAGAGCCACCGGGGGCGTAGCCCACCACGATGCGCAACGGGGCTTCCTGCGCTTGCGTGATGGAGGCGGCCAGGGCCAGCGCTATGGCCAGTACAGAAGAAAGGGGTTTGCGCATCGTCGAAAAGTCTCCAGGGACAATTGCAGGGCCCTGCACCATCGCGCAGGTTGATGGGCGCACTGTATTGGCCACACAATCGATTGATCTAATCAACTATTGCACGGAAATACCCTGATGTCCGCGCCCACCCCGGCACCCCCAGGCCCCGCCGAGCCGGGCCACCGCCTGACCCATCCGGAAGCGGCCAACGACCTGTTGATGTACCGCCTGAACCGACTGCTGGCCGTCGCGGGCAGCTTGGTGGTGCGGCTGTGCGAAGGGGGCTACGGCATCACGCGGCGCGAGTGGGGGCTGCTGATGATGCTGGCGCAGCACCCGGGCATGCCCCCGGCCGAGCTGGCCCAGCGGCTGGGGCTGGACCGGTCGCGCACGTCACGCGCCATCACGTCGCTACTGGCCAAAAAGCTGCTCACCCGCGATGCGATGCCGGGCGACCGGCGCCAGGCGGTGCTATCGCTCACCCCGGCGGGGCAGGCGCTGCACGATCAGCTGTTCCCCCAGGTGAAGGCGCTTAACCAGGAACTGCTGGCGGGCCTGAACACGGGCACGGTTCAGGCCCTGGACCACGCGCTGGCCGATATGCAAAAACGGGCGGAAGCCCTGGTGGCAAGCCGCACCGATGTGCCGCGCACTTACCGGTTGCGAGGGGGCCGGAACACCTCGCGAACAGACCAAGACTGGTGACGGCAGCGCCACCAACGGTCCTTTACAAACCCCCTGGAATCGCAGTTTCCTATTTTTCAGTATTTGCCTGAATTTCCATGAGCTGGTTCAAATCAGCTCGCAGCATTCCATTTGGATCCACAGCGGCATCGTTTGCTGAAGATCGGATTCCTGCCGCCGTAATGGCCGCCGTGACATCGGTAATAGAAATTTGAACCTGATAAAGGTTTCCATCATTTGCATACTCCTTGGTGAAAGCACAAACAGCCTCCCCTGGGTCTGCAAAGTAGATGACTGCCGCGTCGGTAGCCCGCTTAGGAATTCGCAAAAAGCTGGAATACAAAGACGCCGGTACAGGGGTTCGTGCTGAACCATTGACATAGTATTCCTCCTCCCAGTCGTCGTTCTGCATCACATAGTTGTATTTCAGCGAGCTGACTTTGAGCATGGGATCACGCCCAGTACCCATCGATTCGGCAAAGATATACAGCACCTTGGTACCACGGTACGACGCCCCATCGTACCCGGCTATAGTGCAAGCGATGGCCTCCAGATTGGTTGCGGAATGAACTCCGCCCGCGCTGATATTTTTGAGATCTGCATGTGCAAATCCAGCCGCACAAATAAACCCCAAAGAAATAATGCTTTTTTTCAACATACCCTCTCCTCCGTCGGTGAATTGACCTAGGCTTGCCACTGCTCTATACAAATAGCTACAACACGCACAAATACTAACAAACGCCCCACCTCAGCGTCATCCCCCGTTTTGGGGATTGACTGCACAGGGCCGCACCCAACGGCGGGCCGCGTTGGCAAAGGTCGCATCGGTGGGCGTGGCTGCTCCAGTGCATTCCTTCTGGTCCGCCTTTTTCTTTGCCCACACGCCATGTCATCACCCCCGACCTCTTTGTGGAGCCCCCTGCGCCAACCCGCTTTCCGAGGCCTGTGGATCTGCGGTGGCATTTTTTTTGTGGGCAGCGGCATGCAGACCATGGCCGCTGCGTGGCTCATGGTGGAACTCACGGGCTCGTCGTTCCTGGCGGCGTTGGTACAGACGGCCGTGTTTTTGCCCATGTTTTTGCTGGCCCTGCCTGCCGGTGTACTGGCCGACACCACAGACCGGCGCAGGCTGATATCGGGCGCGCTGATGGCACAGGTGGGCGCCTGTGCACTGCTCACGCTGCTGGTGCTGGGCGGTTGGGGCGGTCCGGCGTCGGTGCTGTTTCTGGTGTTTGTGTGTGGCTGCTGCACGGCGGTGCTGACGCCTGCGTGGAACTCATCCGTCATCGACCCGGTTCCGCGCGACGAGTGGCCCCAGGCCATCACCGCCGTGAGCATCGCCTACAACGCCGCGCGCGCCGTGGGGCCCACGCTGGCCGGGCTGGTGTTTGCGCAGCTGGGTGCGGGCTGGGTGTTTGCCGTCACGGTGACCACAACGCTGGTGATGTGGGAGTCCATCCGCCGCTGGCCGCCCAAGGCACACCCGCCGTCCAAGCTGCCCGCCGAGCGCCTGTGGGGCGGCACGCTCAGTGGCCTGCGTTTTGCCTGGCACTCACGCATCATCCTGGCGCAGCTGGTGCGCGTGATGGCGTTCAGCGCGGCAGGCTCGGCCCTGTGGGCGCTGCTGCCGGTGATTGCGCAGCGCCAGCTGGGCACCGGTGCGCAGGGTTTCGGGCTGCTGATGGGTTGTCTGGGTACGGGTGCCGTGGCCGTGGGCCTGGTGCTGGGGCGGCTGCGCGCGCGCTTTGGCATGGAGGTCATCGTGGGCGTGGGCGGCGTGGTGTTTGCTGCCGCCATGCTGGTGGCAGCGCTGACCAAGGTGGCGTGGGTGGTTTACGTCGCCATGCTGTTTGCGGGCGCGGCGTGGATGTCGGCGATGTCCACCTTCAACACCGCCACGCAGGCCAGTGCCCCACAGTGGGTGCGATCCCGCGCCGTGGCCATGCACATGGTGGCCGCGCTGGGCGCGTTTGCCATGGGCTCGGCATTCTGGGGCGCCGCATCCGACATCGTGGGCCTGGCTCCCACGCTATATGTGGCCGCTGCGCTCATGGGTGTGGGGCTGCTGCTGGCACGCCCCATGCCGCTGCGCATGGGCGGACTGCACGAAGTGACTCAGGCCACACCGTGGGATGAACTCTTCATCGAGGCTGAGCCTCTGCCCGAGGCCGGCCCCGTGGCCGTGGAGGTGGGCTACCGCATCGCCCCCGGCACCGACGCCGCCTTCCTGGACACCATCAGCCGCATGAAGGCCCCGCGCAGGCGCGACGGCGCCACATTCTGGCGGGTGTACAAGGACCTGGGTGAACCCTCGCGGTACGTGGAGCGCTTCATCGTTGAATCCTGGGCGGACTACCTGCACCAGCGCGCACGCGCCACCATGGCCGACCAGGCGCTGGAAACCGAAGTGCGGGCGTTTTTGGCGCCCGGCGAAACCGTCCGCATGTCGCACTACATCGCAGAACGGTGAAACCCCCCCTGAGCGGCTGCGCCGGTTCCCCCGGGAGGGGGACGCCACGCCTGGACCGGCGAAGCCGGTTCCGCGTGCGCCCTGGCTTGATGCGCATCAATTTCTGCCGCCAGGCCGGGTGCCGAGGCCGGCGGTCGGCCTGCGACAATCGCAGGATGACCTTCGCCCCCCTTGCCAACGACACCTTCCTGCGTGCCTGCCGCCGCCAGGCCACCGACTACACGCCCCTGTGGCTCATGCGCCAGGCGGGGCGCTATCTGCCGGAGTACAAGGCCACGCGCGCCCAGGCCGGCAGCTTCATGGGCCTGGCCACCAATGTGGACTACGCCACTGAAGTGACCCTGCAGCCGCTGGAGCGTTTTCCGCTTGATGCGGCCATCCTGTTCAGCGACATCCTCACCGTGCCTGACGCCATGGGCCTGGGCCTGTCGTTTGCCGAGGGCGAAGGCCCGCGCTTTGCCAAAGTGGTGCGCGACGAAGCCGCCGTGGCCGAGCTGGCCGTGCCCGACATGGACAAGCTGCGCTACGTGTTCGACGCGGTCACCAGCATCCGCAAGGCCCTGAACGGCCGCGTGCCGTTGATCGGTTTTTCGGGCAGCCCCTGGACACTGGCCTGTTACATGGTCGAAGGCAAGGGCAGCGATGACTACCGCCTCGTCAAGAGCCTGATGTACAGCCGCTCCGACCTGATGCACCGCATCCTGGCCATCAACGCCGACAGCGTGGCCGCGTACCTGAACGCCCAGATCGACGCCGGAGCCCAGGCCGTGATGATTTTTGACAGCTGGGGCGGCGTGCTGGCCGACGGCGCGTTCCAGGAGTTCAGCCTGGCCTACACCACGCGCGTGCTGGCGCAATTGAAGCGCACCGGCGTGGACGGCACCGACGTGCCGCGCATTGTCTTCACCAAGGGCGGCGGCATCTGGCTGGAAGACATGAAGGACATCGACTGCGAGGTGCTGGGCCTGGACTGGACGGCCAACCTGGGCAAGGCCCGCGCCATCGTGGGCGGCCAGCCAGGAGGCCCGGGCAAGGCGCTGCAGGGCAACATCGACCCCAACGTGCTGTTTGCGCCGCCCGCGCAGATCGTGCAGCAGGTGCACAAGGTGCTCGACAGCTTCGGCAAACCCCACACCGACCGCAGCACCACCGGCCCCACCCACATCTTCAACCTGGGCCACGGCATCAGCCAGTTCACACCGCCCGAGCATGTGGCGGCGCTGGTAGAGGCGGTGCACAGCCACTCGCGCGCGCAGCGCCAGGGCTGATCCCCCGGGCGAGGGCTCCAGACCGCGCGGCGCACCCGGCAGGGACCAGGTGATGGCAATGGAACAGCCCGTACCGCCGCCAGCGGAGTCCCCCACCGGCCCGCAGGCGCTGCCCGCCTCGGCCCTGCAAGCCCCACCCGGCGCGCTCGCGGACTGCGTGCGCGCCTTTTTCTGGCGCGACCTGGGCCGCCAGCCGCCCCACACCCTGGCGGACACGCGCGTGCCGCCCAGCCCCTACCCGGGCATCATCTGGCTCACGCGGGGCACGGTCCAGCTCGTGGAATGTGCGGGTACGGCCACGGCAGCGGCCATGCCCACCATCACGCTGTCGGGCGCCCACCGCCATCCTTACCACTCGGTCTCTTCCCGCGATGGCGATTCGTTCTGCCTGGCGTTCCAGCCCGGCGCGCTGGGGCTGCTGACCGGGCAGGACCTGGCGCCGCTGACCGACCGCATCACGGACGCGGTGACCTGGTTGCCCGAGGAGTGGCACCAGTTCCTGACAGCCGTCCACGCGGCCCCCGACCATGGTGCGCGCAAGGCGCTGTGTGTGACCTTCCTCACCCCGCGCTGGGGCGCCGTGGCAGACCGGCACGCCGCCTGGCTGCAGGTGTTGCAACAAGACTGGCAGCGCGGCGCACGCCAGGCCCTGGCCACCACGCTCGGCTGGACGCCCCGGCACCTGCAGCGCCGCACACGGCAACTGGTAGGCCTGCGGCCTGGCGAGATCGAGCGCATGCTGCGGGCCGAACACGCCCTGCTGACCATGCGCGACGGCGATGCAGGTGCGCTGGATGCTGCGCTGCACCATGGCTACGCCGACCAGGCACACTTCAGCCGCGAGGCACGCAGCCTTTTCGAACGCCCTCCTGCTGCACTCAAGGCCCACACCCAGCAGCCGGGCGACGATGCCGACTGGCTGCTGCGGCGCAGTTGAAGGGGACGCCGCGCTTTGCGACCGCTTTACCGCTGGATCACACGCGGGCGCTTGATCTTGGCCTGCAACTGCAGGATGCCGTAGAGCAGCGCCTCGGCCGTGGGCGGGCAACCGGGCACATAGACATCCACCGGCACGATGCGGTCGCAGCCGCGCACCACCGAATAGCTGTAGTGGTAGTACCCGCCGCCGTTGGCGCACGACCCCATCGAGACCACATAGCGCGGCTCGGGCATCTGGTCATAGACCTTGCGGATGGCGGGCGCCATCTTGTTCGTCAGCGTGCCGGCCACGATCATCAGGTCGCTATGGCGTGGGCTGGAGCGCGGAATGATGCCGAACTGGTCCAGGTCGTAGCGCGCCATGGCGGCGTGCATCATCTCGACGGCACAGCAGGCCAAGCCAAAGGTCATGAACCACAGGCTGTCGGCGCGTGCGGCCTGCACCACATCGTCCAACCGGGCCAGCACAAAACCATCGCGCTCCATGGAGGGAGCTATTGCAAGGGAAGGAGAAGAGTTGTTAGCCATGGCCGCATCGTCGCCACGCGGGCCCACGCCGTCTTGAAGCAAAGCGACATCGGCCTCCATCACCGGAGACCTGCGACGACACCAGCCCCACCGCACAGCGCCTCAGCAGGCCCTGCGACAATCCTTAGAACCTGTTCAAGATCTTCAGGTGCCGGCGAGCCCGCTTCCAAGGCGCACTTATGCACAAAATTGGAGCATCCAGCGGCCCCGCCCCACCGGAGGTGGCAACTTGTAAAAAAACTTTGCGCAACCGCTAAGTCATTGATTTATATGAATTTAAATCCCCTGCTTTTTTGACAGGCAATCCAGCCAAAGCACGGATTTTCAAGGGCTTGCGAGGCAAACCCAAGGGATATCAACAAAGTTATCCACAGAAATTTTGGATTTCTTACAAATACCCTGTGAAATCAAGCACTTGCAGGCCATATCGAAGAAATGCGTGAACATGACACCCCACCGCTAGCACAAAAAGGGGGCCATCTGTCCTCTTGACGAAGCCCTCGTGTCCGACTTATGCACACCAACCGTGATGCGGCGCAACATACGTCCGTCACAACGGCTTAGCACAAAAATTCGTGGGAAATTTCTTCAGATGCTTGATTCATAACGATTTTTTTGGTGTGCCGCATTTCCGGGCAATCTGTTCGCAGCCAGCATTCATGCGGGCTGGCAGGGTGTCCGGACAGGATGTCAACAAAGTTATCCACAGAAAGTCGGGATTACTTGGGCCCCCTCATCAAATCAAGCACTTAGCACCCAAACCTCCACGCGACCTCCACAAGCCTCTGTAACCCGCCCTCTGCCGTGCCTACCCCCTCCACCATCGTCCAGGTTGCCCTGCACACCCCGTCGCACAGCGGCGTGGGCGATCTGCTGAGCTACGCCAGTGAGCACCCGCTCGCGCCCGGCACGCTGGTGCGCGTGCCGCTGGGCACCCGCGAGGTGCTGGGCGTGGTGTGGGATACCGACGAGGCCACCGGCGAGTTGCCTGACGGCGCCACGCTGCGGCCGATTGCCGGTGTGCTCGACGGTGTGGCGCCGCTGGACCTGCCTTGGCGCCGCCTGGTGGCATTCGCCGCGCGCTACTACCAGCGCGCCCTGGGCGAAGTCGCTACGGCCGCCTTGCCGCCCCAGCTGCGCGACCTGCGCCCCGAACAACTCGCCCGCCGCCTGCGCCGCCCGGCCAAGGCAGGGGGCGACACTTCAAATGCTATTGAAAACATAGCACCTACACCAGAACAGGAAAGCGCCAGGGCCCGAATTTCTGCTGAAAAAGGCCCTTTCCTGCTGTTTGGCAGCACGGGCAGCGGCAAGACCGAGGTGTATTTGCGCTGTGTGCAGGAGATGCTGGAGGCCGACCCCACCGCGCAAGCCCTGGTGATGGTGCCCGAGATCAACCTGACCCCCCAGCTCGAAGAGCGCTTTGTGGGCCGCTTTGCCCCGCGCTTCGGCCCCGGTGCCGTGGTGTCGCTGCACAGCGGTATGACGAACCCACAGCGCCTCAAAAGCTGGCTGGCCGCCCACAGCGGCAGCGCACGCATCGTGCTGGGCACGCGCATGGCGGTGTTTGCCAGCCTGCCGGGGCTGAAACTCATCGTGGTCGATGAAGAACACGACCCCAGCTACAAGCAACAAGAGGGCGCGCGCTACTCGGCCCGTGATCTGGCCATCTGGCGTGGGCGCGAGCAGGGCGCCAAGGTCATTCTGGGCTCGGCCACACCGTCGCTGGAGAGCTGGTACGCCAGCCGCCCCCCCACGGCCGACGACCCCGAAGGCGGCCGCTATGTGCGGCTGCACATGCCCAGCCGCATTGGTGCCGGCGCCCTGGCGCGTGTGCGCCGGGTGGACATGAACCAGCAGCCTCGGCGCACGGTGTTCAGCGCGCCGCTGCTGCAGGCCATCACCGAACGCGTGGCGCGCGGCGAACAAAGCATGGTGCTGCTGAACCGCCGGGGCTACGCCCCCGTGCTGCACTGCGTAGACTGCGGCTGGAAAAGTGACTGCCCGCACTGCAGCGCGCACCAGGTCTTCCACAAGACCGACCGCACCCTGCGCTGCCACCACTGCGGCTACACCGTGCGCGTGCCCTACCACTGCCCCACCTGTGGCAGCCCCGACATCCACCCCATGGGCCGGGGCACCGAGCAGCTCGAAGAGCAACTGGGCGCCCTGCTGTCCGAAGTGCTGCGGCCCGACCGCACACCTGCGCGCATTGCCCGCATCGACGCCGACACCACCAAGGCCAAGGGTGCGCTGGAGGCGCAACTGGCGCAGGTGCACTCGGGCGAGGTGGATGTGCTGGTGGGCACGCAGATGATCGCCAAGGGGCACGACTTTCGGCGCATCACGCTGGTGGCCGCGGTGCAGCCCGATGGCGCGCTGTTCAGCAGCGACTTCCGCGCGGCCGAGCGGCTGTTTGCGCTGCTCATGCAGGCCGCAGGCCGGGCTGGGCGCGATGCGGCCTACATGGCCGCGCAAGCGGTGCATGGCACGCAGCCCGAGATGTGGGTGCAGAGTTTTCACCCCAAACATGCCGTGTTCGAAGCGCTGCGCACGCACGACTACGAGGCTTTTGCCGCCCAGCAGCTCAAGGAGCGCGAGGAGGCCGCCATGCCGCCGTTCTCGTACCAGGCGCTGGTGCGGGCCGATGCCCGCACGCAGGAGGTGGCGCAGGGGTTTCTGTCAGCTGCCACCGCCGCCGCCCACGCCGCGCAGCTGCCAGGACTGCCCGATGGCACGGTCATCCTGTTCCCGCCCGTGCCGCTGACCATCCAGCGTGTGGCCAATGTGGAACGCGCCCAGATGCTCATGGAAAGCAGCAGCCGCGCCACCCTGCAGCGCTTTCTGGCCGCGTGGCAGCCAGTGCTGCAAACCACCCGCAGTCAGCCCGAGCACAAGGGGCTGATACGGTGGCTGGTGGATGTGGACCCGCTCGCGATATGACGCCGGTCAACCGGGCAAACTGTCGTTATAGACCTTGATGTAACAGACTTCGTTGGGCTGCAGCACCAAGCCCACGGTGCATTCCGGCGTGAAGCCCGTGGGAGGAAGCACAACCAGTCCGGATATGACGCTGACGCCGGTCACCCGCTGCGCGCGGTCCGTCAGGTTCTGGGCGGTATAGATATGAAACAAATCCCCAAAGAAAAGATCGGTGCTGTGGGGAATGTTGGCCACGCCGCCTGTGGCCTGGTCAAAGGCGATCTCCACCGGCGCGGGGGTCGCAATGGCGGGGTGATTCCAGAGGCTCGCTGAGAGCACTCCGCAAACCAGCAGACCCGTTGCCCAGGCCTTCAGCGCACGGCCGCCCTGGGCACGCATCGCGTGATAGGCCGCCAGGGCCACCAAAACCGCCATTCCGATCAGCCCCCATTCAGACACCGTGGGCACGTTCGAGGCCGCCAGGGGCGCGTAGGACACGCTACCCATGGATTGCGCGGCTGCGCCCTGCGCCACGAGCAATCCCACCATCGCGACGACACTAGCCCGCGCACCCAACATCACTTGCTTCATTCTCGAATCCCTTTTTTGCGTAAAACAGAAAGTGTTACAAGGGATTACTGAATCGGCAAGCAAGTTATTGCCATGCGCAGACCGTGACCGCCTGCCCAGTCCTGATCACTGGCGCAAGCCACCGGGCTGGCCAAGAGCCAGCACCTTGATCAAGCTCCAGCAGCCACAAACTGCCCGTGCAGCCCCAGCGGCAGGCCATAGGGCAGCGTGACGCTGGCCACCGGCCCGGCATTCACCGCCTGGGCGTCGAACACGGACAGCGTCGTGCGCTCCGTCGGCCAGTGGTAGGCGGTGCCCAGCACCCAGCCCCGGCCCTCGGGCGCGGTGGTGCTGGCGGGGATGTAAACATGCTCCTCTGCAATCCAGCCCGCGCCGTACCGATGGCGCTGCGGTGTTTTGTCGCCCTGCAGCGTGAGCACCGTGTCAAAGCCCTGCACTTGCGCGTCCATGCCCGGGCTGCGCGCCAGCAAGGTGGTGAAGCGCGTGGGCAGCCCGTTGCGAGCCGGGTGGATGCGCGGGAACTCCACGTTGGCAAGCCCCGGTGTCTCCAGCCGCGCCTGGCCGGTGGACGGGTTGAGCGTGATGTGCGCCCACCGCGTCGCAGCCGCTACCGAGGTGCTGCGGGGGGCATCGACGTTCAGATGGCGCAGCGCCGTCAGGATGTCGGGCTGCGCCACAAACCGCACCTGCACCGTGCCACCCTCTTCCCAGGCATTGGCCAGGTGGAACAGGCCGGTGGCGGGCAACTCAAAGCGCTGGACCTTGAAGTCCGCCTTGCCCACGAGCAACACCACCAGCGGCGCCTTGTCTTCCCAGCGGTAATGCGGCAGCGGGCTGCCGGCACCGGGCTGTCCGTTGAACTTGAGCGGCATGAGCAGGAACACCAAGTGCCGCTCAGTGATGGCGAAGTCGTGCACCATGTCTGCTTGTTCCGTGGTCAGGACATGCTGGCGGCGCAACTGCCCAGTCGGTGCAATGTCGTACACCACCAGCTTCCCCGATCCCGGGACATAGCCAAAATTCCACACCGTGCCATCCGGCGCCACACGCGGATGGGCCGAGAAGGGCGCGCCCCGCGTCTCGGGCGACCAGGCCTTGAACCCCTGGGCCTGCAGCGTAACCGGGTCCACCGCCAGGGCCGAACCCGCTTCCCACAGCGCAAAAAGCTCCTTGCGCGCGGGCAGGGCCAGCAGATTGATGTTGGCAGGGTTGAGGTCGTCCGGCCCGCTGAGCGGGGGCGAGTTGGGCAGCGTGGTGGCAAAACCCGAGTACAGCAGCCGACCGGCGGCCTCTTCGGCTGTGAGCTTGGGGGTGGCCAGCAGGGCGCCTCGGTGCGAAATCCGGGGCGACGTGGCCGTTGATAGGTTGCCGCCCTCAAAACGAAACGCCTGCAGCATTCCGTCGCCGTCAAACCAGTGGTTCATGGCCACGCCGCCGAGCTCGCGCCGGGCCGGGCCAATGCGGTACAGCGTGCCCTGCAGGGCAGCGGGCCAGCGCCCCCTCACGGGCAGCGGGCCACTGGCGAGCGGCGCCTTCAAAGGCCCGTTGTAGGGGGTGTAACTGCTGCGCCAGGCATGGGGCGCATCGGCGCTGTGGCTCAGCGTGGGCAGCAGGCTGGCGCCCAGGGCTGCCAGAACAGCGCGGCGCGGTGGATGGGGGTGGGTCATCGCGGGCTCCTGACTGGCTTACTTGAGTTCGATGGCCTGGGGGCTGACATCGGCACCCACGCGGAAGGCCGCGTCGGCGAACTGCGGTGGGCCCAGCGCGCTGCGCGCATTGCGGCTGAAGCCGTATAACTCGGTAGGCACGCCAAACACATTGGCGTCGAGTTTCATGTTGCCGTTCTCGTCCAGAAACACCGAAACGGCGTAGTCACCTTCGGGCAGGCCCACAAACTGCACCACAGCCTTCCCATCGCCCGGCTGGGCCGTAGCCACCTGCAGCGGCTTGCCGCGCGGGAAGCCCTCGCTGTTGTCAAACAGTGCGGCCAGCACGGCGGCCTGCTTTTGCGCAGGCACGGTGACTTCAATGCGCAGGTCGGCAGCGTGTGCAGCCAGGGTGGTCAGCGCGGCCAGGAAGAGAATCAGTTTTTTCATGAAGGGGCTTTCTGTGGGGGGGTCAAGCTGGGACACGCCCAGACCGACCCGCACTGTGCCCAGCCCGCCCAGGCCCCGCGAGACATTTGCGACGAAATGCACAAAACGTGGCGTGACCTGCAACCCGTCGGCGTGAGGCACACCGGCCTGGTAAGGCAGCCCGGTCGGCCCAGCTTGCGCTGCCCGCCTGCCCGATAAAACTTGCATCCGGGGGGATCGGCTCAGATACTGCGCCTCTTTGCAGCTCGGTATTGGCGGGCATGGCGCCCCGCGCACCGTCCCCCTGCTCCCCCTCGACTTTCAGAAAGCCCTTCCAATGACAGCCATTGTTCGTGCCCTGATCTTGCTGCTCCTCCTGGCGGGGGGAACCGCCGTGCGTGCCCAGAACCTGCTCACCAACGGCAACTTCGAGGCCGGCCTGGCTGGCTGGAGTACCTGGACGGCGCCGCCGGGCTTCTGGGACGGCACCTGGATACACAGCAACGACTGCGATATCTGGGTGCCCACCCAGTGCCCGTTCGGAGGCGCCGGAACGTCCCACGCGCAGAAAAAAGGCAGTGGCGCGGGCAATGCACACGGGGGCCTGTTCCAGACCGTGGCGGTCACCCCCGGGCGGGTGTACCGGCTGCGCGGCGCCTGGTCGGGGGGCGTCACGGGCAATGCCGGCGGCAACGCCACCTGGTGGGAAGTGGTGGCCTACGACGGCGCCGTGGGCGCAGCCACCATCGACGCGGCGCCCGGCCCGCTGGATACGCTGATTGCCCGGCGCGACGTGTCGAACCTCGCGCTCAACGGCGTCTTCCAGTTCCAGTGGGAGCCCTTTGACGGCACCTTTACGGCGACCTCCAGCCAGGTGACCATCGCACTCAAAACCGGCAGCTTCTTCACCTTCGACGCGGCGGGCTACCACGACGATCTGGTACTCGAAGAAGTGGCATCCAGCAACATCCCCGTCAACTCGCCTTGGGCGCTGGTGGTGCTTTGCCTGGGGCTGCTGGCGACCGGCGCCTGGATGCGGCGCGGCCCGGGAATGCGGCGCGGGTAGAAGGCAGCGCCAAAAATTCAAGCATTTTGGGCCGCCAGCGCTTTATAGAAAAGCGCCAATAGCTATCATAAATATAGCAATCAGGTCAGCAACGCCACCGCCGCTGAAAAGCTCAGAAACGCCAGCGCCGTGGACACCAGAATGATCCGCGCCACACGCCCATTGTTGGCGCCGAACTTCTCGGCCAGCAGGGACACGTTGCTGGCGCTGGGCAGCGCCGCCAGCAGCACCATCACCGTGAGCGCAAAGGGCGTGAGCGGCACCCCCATCGCCATGGCCGCCGTGCCCACGCCCCACACCAGAAGCGGGTGCACCAGGAGCTTGGCCAGCGCCACCGGCACATAGTCGCGCGCGGGCACCTGCTCGTGCTGGTTCATCTGGGAACGCGCCAGCACGGCACCGATGGTGAACAGCGCCACAGGCGAGGCCGCGTCGGCCAGCATGGCGATGGTCTTGTCGACCGGGCCGGGCAGCTTGAACTGCAGGGCCGAGGCCAGTGCGCCCAGCGCGATCGACCAGGGCATGGGATTGGTCGCCATGCCCTTGAAGGCGTTCTTCAGCGCCACCCCCACGCCGTGGGTGCCCGCACCATCCAGGCGCGAGAGCGCAATACACAGCGAGCTGGTGATGACCATGTCCACCACGATGGTGACGATGGCAGGGCCCGCGCTTTGCGCCCCCAGCAGTGCGACCAGCAGCGGCACGCCCATGAAGCCGGTGTTGGGAAAAGCGGCCACCAGCGCGCCAAAGGCTGCGTCGTTCCAGCCGACGTGCGCCTTGCGCGTGAGCGCCACCGTGGCGCCCACCATCACCAGCGCACAGAGCACATACACGCCCGCCACGGCCGGGTCCAACAGCTGGGCGATGGGTGTGCTCGCGCCAAAGCGGTACAGCATGCAGGGCAGTGCAAAGTACAGCACGAAGGCGTTGAGCCCCGGGATGGCCGGCTGGGGAAGCACTCCGCGCCGGGCGGCGAGATAGCCGCAGAGCACCAGCGCAAAGAAGGGGAAGGTGATGAGAAGGACGGAGAGCACGGTCCCATTGTCCTTGCTGCGCCTGCGGCCGGGGTCTGCGGCGCCCGGTGTGGTCAGCGCAAAGTCAGGTGGGGGCCATCACCCATGGCGAATGCACGGCAAGGATCTCCAGCCAGCGTTGCGGTTGAAGGCGCATCCACTTCACTGCTTGCGCTGGATGATCAGGTTGCGCTTGGCATCCTCGGGGTAGGCAAAGGTGATGGCACCGTTCTTGACCATGCCCATGACCAGCATGTTGCGCGTGATCGCGTCCTTGTCCTGCACGCTGAAGGGCTTGTCGTAGGTGGTGACCACGCCGTAGTAGGTCTTCATCTTGCCCTCCAGCGACTCCTTGATGGCTTTGCCGGTGAGGTTGCCGTCGCGGATGCCGAGGAAGGAATACATCAGCAGGTAGGTGGCGTCGTAGGCGTTGGCCGCTGCCATGGGCACGGCCACCTTGCCGTGGTACTTGCGGGTGTAGCTCGACAGGAACGATGCACGGCGCTCGTTGCTGGGCTCGGCGATGAAGGTCTGCACCATGAGCGCGCCCTCGGCCGCGTCCTTGGCGCCTTCGAGGAAGAAGGGGAAGGACAGTGGCCACGGCCCCACCTGCGGCACCTTCCAGCCCAGGGCCTTCTTGCCGTTGGCGATGGTGGCGTTTTCCGGCCCCACGGTGTAGCTGTAGACCACGTTGGCGCCCGCGTTGCGCGCGGCGGTCAGCTCGGCCGTGAGGTCCTTCACCCCCAAGTCAAAACGCGCCACATGCACGGGCTTGAGGTTTTTGGCCGCCAGCGCGGCCACCACGTCGTTGTAGCCGCCTTCTCCATAGCCGGTCTTGTCGGCAAAGATGGCGACCTTGTCCCAGCCGCGCTTGACGATGTCGTCCACCAGGAAGGGCGCCTGGATCGCATCGCGCGCCTGCACGCGGAAGATGTAGCTGTCGGGCGCGGGGTATTTGGCCGTCACGGCAGTGCCCGTGGCGCAGGGCACGATGAGGGGGCTGGCGGCGCCCTGGAACAGGTCGATGGCCTTGAGCGCCACGCCGGTGTTGCAAAAGCCGATGGTGGCGACCACTTTTTCATTGAGAAGCTCTTGCGACACCTTACGCCCCTGGTCAGGGTCGGCCGTGTCGTCCTTGATGACCAGTTCCAGCGGGCGGCCCAGATAGCCGCCCACGGCATTGATTTCGTCCACCGCCAGCTTGATGCCGTTGAGCATGGGCACGCCAAAATCGGCCGATGGCCCGGTGAACGGCCCCACGACCCCCACGCGCACAGGCACGGTGCTGCCGATCTGGGCCTGTGCCGGCAGCAGGGCCGTGCAGGCCAGTACACCGGATGCCACCACAGCGCTCCATGTGCGAAGGTGCACACAGCGGCGGCGTGCGTCCGGGATGCCCGGTGCGGCGGTCTGAGCGGTGGAGGGCTGGTCAATGGGGTTCATGGCGGGGCTCGGTTCTCTACACCAGCATCCCGGCAAGAGATGCACTGGCCTGCGAGTATCAAATTGTGAAAACAAAGCCCCTAGCGGGGTTTCCCGGAGCGTCCGGCCCGCCAGGTGCTGGTGGCGCCCACCCGTCAGGGGCCTGTCAGCCGCCCGCCCAGCACACGCGGTCCACCCCGACTGGGCACGGGCTAGACAGGCTGTGGGACCGCGCCGGTATCATTGCGCCCTTGCGCGGCCTGACCCGGCCGCGCCACCACCCGCCCCTGGGCATGCGCCGCCCACACCCGCCCTCCCTGTCCCGCTCCCCGCTGCTCTGCTGCCCTCCCTCCCATGTCTGCCGGTCTCAATCTCGCCCAGCTCCAGGCTGTCCACTACACCGACGGGGCTTGCCTCGTGCTGGCCGGGGCGGGCTCGGGCAAGACGCGGGTGATCACCATGAAGATCGCCCACATGATCGAAAAGGGCATGGACCCCAAGCGCATTGCGGCCATCACCTTCACGAACAAGGCTGCCGCCGAAATGCGCGAGCGCGCCAAGGGCCTGATCGGCCGACGCGCCAAGGATGTGCTGGTGTGCACCTTCCATGCCCTGGGCGTGCGCATGGTGCGCGAGGACGGCCATGTGCTGGGCCTCAAGCCCCAGTTCAGCATCCTCGACGCCGATGACGTAACGGGCATCCTGAAGGAAGCCTCGGGCGGCACCACCGACATGGCCACCGCGCGCCAGTGGCAGTGGGTGATCAGCAAGTGGAAGAATATGGGCCTGACCTCCGAGCAGGCGCTGGCCCAGGCGGCGGACGACAACGAACGCATCATCGCCACGCTGATGGCCCGGTATGAAGAGCGCCTGGCGGCCTACCAGAGCGTGGACTTTGACGACCTCATCGGCATGCCGCTGCGGCTGCTGCGCGACTTCCCGGAGGTGCGTGCCAAGTGGCAGGCGGCCCTGGGCCATGTGCTGGTGGACGAGTACCAGGACACCAACGCCACGCAGTACGAGCTGCTCAAGCTGCTGGTGGGCGAAAAGGGGCACTTCACGGCCGTGGGCGACGATGACCAGTCCATCTACGGCTGGCGCGGCGCGACGCTGGACAACCTCAAGAAACTGCCGGTGGACTACCCCCACCTCAAGGTCATCAAGCTGGAGCAGAACTACCGCTCCACCAGCGCTATCTTGCGCGCGGCCAACAACGTGATCGGGCCCAACCCCAAGCTCTTCCCCAAGACGCTGTTTTCTGAGCTGGGAGAGGGCGAGCCGGTGCGCGTGGTGGACGCCGACAGCGAAGAACACGAAGCCGAGCGCGCCGTGGCCCGCATCCAGAGCCTGCGCGCGGCCAGCAACCCGCCGCCGGACTGGAAGAGCTTCGCCATCCTGTACCGCGCCAACCACCAGGCCAAGCCGTTCGAGAAGGCGCTGCGCAAGGCCAACATTCCGTACAAGGTCTCAGGCGGCACCAGCTTTTTTGACCGGGCGGAAATCAAGGACCTGTGCGCCTGGTTTCGCCTCTGGATCAACAACGACGATGACCCGGCGTTCTTGCGCGCCATCACCACGCCCAAGCGCGGCATTGGTCACACCACGCTGGCGGCTCTGGGCGCGTTTGCCACGCAGCACAAGCAGAGCATGTTCGGCGCGCTGTTCAACGGCATGCTGCCAGCGGCGGTGCCCAAGCGTGCCATGGACGGCCTGCACGAATTTGGCCGCTACATCAACTACCTGGAGTACAGCGCGCGCCGCACGCATGGCGCCGAAGAGGCCCGCGCCTTTTTGAACGAATGGCTCAAGGAAATTGGTTACGAGCAGCACCTGTACGACAACGAAGACAGCGAAAAAGTGGCGGCCGCCCGCTGGAGCAACGTGATGGAGTTCTGCGACTGGATGGCCCAGCGCGCGGGCGGGCAGATCGACGATACGGCCGGTGCCGTGGTGGCCAAGGAGACCAAGAGCCTGCTGGAGGTGTCGCAGACCATTGCGCTGCTGTCCACCATCAGCGAGCGCGAGCAGGAGCAGGACATGGTCACGCTCTCCACACTGCACGCCAGCAAGGGGCTGGAGTGGCCCCACGTGGTGCTGGTGGGCGTGACCGAGGGCATGCTGCCCTTCAAGCTCGACGACGACGAAGGCCGCCAGCAGAAGGTGAGCGACGACACGCTGCAGCGCCTGCAGGAAGAGCGCCGCTTGATGTACGTGGGCATCACCCGCGCCCAGCGCACCCTGGCCGTGAGCTGGACCAAGCGGCGCAAGAAGGGCCGCGAGATGGTGGCCGCGCAGCCCAGCCGCTTCATTGCCGAAATGGGCCTGGACAAGACCACCGCCCGCGAAGATCCGCGCGAGAAGCTCAAGGCATTGCGCGCCGAATTTGCGGCCAAGGCCCAGGCCACCACCGCAGCCACTGCAGCCGCAGCCGCCACCCCGGAATGAGCGCCCCACCGCAGCCACGGCACCCACCATAACGCACTCCACCCATGGCGCCCGACATCCACCGACACACGCCGCTGTTGGCAGTTGCTTTTGTTTTGATAGCTATCAGCGCTTATCCTACAAGCGCCAGTAGCCAAAATGACCCAAAATCCACGGCAGCATGCCCGTCGGCGGCAGACATGGACCACCAGCACCTGCAAGGGCGCTGGCTGGCCCAACTGCAGGGCGCAGCCCCGGATGCACCTGGCGCCACCGCCACACTGCAACTGGGCCCGCATCCCGAGCTGGCACAGAGCGTGCGTGGCACCGTGCAAAGAAATGGCGCCACGGCGCAGGTCAGCGGCGACGTCGATGGCGGCGACCTGACGCTGGAAGAATCGATCAATGGCACGAACATCAGCGCCACCTGGACAGGCCAGGTGGTCGATGGAAGTTGCGGCAAGGAAATACGCGGAACATGGAACAACGCCAACCCCACCCCTTCGGCCCCCTCGGCTCCTTTTGTGCTGCGCAAGCAGGTGGGCTGGCAATGACGGCCGCGCCAGCCTCACCCCGCCACAGCGGCGGCCACCGGCGTGGCACGCTGACCCTGCTGGTGGCCGCTGCGCTGGCGCCTGCCGGCGCCGCGCTGGCGCAGACCCCGCCTGCTGGCGGCTCGGCCACCCCGAGCGGCGACGCTGCCTGGCGCCGCTGCGCCGCCCTGTCCAGTGACAATCAGGCGCGCCTGGCCTGCTTTGACCAGTGGGCCACCGACCAGCAAGGCTGGAACGCGCCTGGCGCCACGGCGTCGGCCTCGACAGACGTGCCGCCCCCGGTGGACACCACGCTACCCGCCACCCGTGTGATTGACGTGGCCCGCACCGAGGGCTGCCGCGATCCGCAGTACAGCGACCTCTCGCGCTTCTGGGAACTGGAGTCGGGCAGCGACTGCGGCACCTTCAGCTTCCGGGGCTACCGGCCCATCACCGTGTCGGTGGTGGCGTCAAGCAATGTGAACCGCCAGCCCACGTCGGATGCAGCCGACCATTCGGCCACCGAGTCCACGCCCTACCGCCGCACCGAGAACCGCATCCAGCTGTCGGTGCGTACCAAGGTTGCGCAAGGGCTGCTGACCCAGGGACATCCCACGCTCAAGGACTCGGTGTGGTTCGGCTACTCCCAGCAGTCGTACTGGCAGCTGTTCACCCCCGAGATCTCACGCCCCTTCCGCGCCACCGACCACGAGCCCGAGGTCATGTATGTCTACCCCACCACGGCACAACTGCCGTTTGGCTGGAAGTGGCGCTACAGCGGCATCGGACTGGTGCACCAGTCCAACGGCCAGAGCAAGCCCCTGTCGCGCAGCTGGAACCGCGCCTACCTGATGACGGGCATGGAGCTGGGCAACAGCGTCAGCGTGAACGCGCGCATCTGGAAGCGCATCCCCGAAAGCTCGGGCAGCGACGACAACCCCGGCATCAGTGACTACATCGGGCGGGGTGAGCTGTCGGCATTCTGGAACGTCAACAAGGAGAACACGGTGGGCGCCACGCTGCGCCACTCGTTGTCGAGCAGCGACCGGGGCTCGGTCCGCCTGGAATGGCTGCAGACCGTGGGCACGGGCCTGTTTGGCAACAAGAGCAACCTGCGCCTGCACACGCAGCTGTTCAGCGGCTACGGCGACAGCATGATCGACTACAACCGCAAGCGGACCGTATTCAGCGTGGGGTTGAGTCTGGTGGACTTCTAGAGTCCATCCCCCTGAGGCGCTGCGCACCTTCCCCCTTCTCTCGAATGGCTGCGCCATTCGGGAAGGGGGACGCAGCCCTCGCTGCAGGGCGGCCCTTGCTCGGCTGCCCGCGCCTGGAGCAGCGCCAGTCTCACAGGCTGCGCACAAGGCAAAGCGCAGCGAACTCCGCGCTGGATTGTTCACAACTCGTTACGACATCGTCCTCAAGTTTTGTGTGACGGCGCCGACAGGCCGCCACAATGGCACGCGCACAGAAACCGGCGTGGCCATCTGTGAGAGGCGTTCAAAAAGAGCCCCTTTCCCACCGTTTTACCTGCCATTGCCCGCACCGTGCGCCCTCGACAATGCCGACAAAGAGGAACACACCCATGGACATGCAATACCAGCTCAAGGCAGGCAGCTACTACCTCTACGACATGCGTGAGGCGCCCAGTGCCGTCACGGGTGAGCGCAGGTTCAAGCTCAAGACCGACACGGTGGCCATTGCGTTCGATGCGCACACGGGCGAGGTACACCAGCATGGCAGCCCCACGCGCATCCAGTCTTGGGCCAACAACACGCGCCGCCGCCTGCGCGCTGCTGGGGCGCAGGACATGGCCAACGACATCGTGGTGGTGTCGGGCCCACTGCCGGTGGACGAACTCAACAAATGCCTGTGGGTGCGCGGCTATGTGCGCCGCATGTTCTCGCGCCTGGCCACCTTGCCCCACGGCAAGCTGCAGCGCCCTGCGGAGCCGTTTCGCAAGGCAGCCTGAAACCAGGCGAGCTTCCTCAAAGATCCCGATCAGGGCCGCACACAGCGGCCCTTTTGTTTTCTGGGAGCGCTCAGGCCTCCGAGTCCTCGGCCACGTCGCTGTCTGTGTTCTCCAGCACCTCGGCGTGTTTGACGATGGTCACCGGCACCGGGCTGGCATGCGCCACCTCCTGCGACACCGAACCCAGCAGCGCACTGGTGATGGCGCCCTGGCCCTTGGCGCCGATGATGACCATGTCGCAGCCCGAGCGCTCGATCATGTCCACCAGCGTGTGCGCCACATCGCCCACACCCACATCGGTTTCATAAGCCACCCCGGCCGCGTCGAGCAGCGCGCGCGCAGACGCCATGAGATGGTCACCCGCCTCCAGGCTGGCGGCGGCGATCAGGTCGGGGTCGCGCGTGGTCACCAGTTCGTACAGCGTGGCGGGCTCCTGCACGTTGGCCAGCACCATGGTGGCCTGGAGCCCCTGGCCCACCAGCGCCAGTGCGTGGTGCACGCCATCCAGGGAGAGTTCGGAGCCGTCCACGGCGATGAGGATTTTGAGCATGGTGTTCTCCTTGTAGTACCTTGGTCCAGTGTAGCCACGGCCTCGTCGAAAACCCGTCCATAACCTTGAGCGAGGTCAGGGTAGCCTGTCTGGGACAATGCCGCCCATCATGCTGCAGTTCGACCTCCTTAAAACCGACCCCACCAGCCACGCACGCCGTGGCACGCTCACGCTCAACCATGGCGTAGTGCAAACCCCCATCTTCATGCCCGTGGGCACCTATGGCACCGTCAAGGGCGTGATGCCGCGCAGCCTGCACGACATGGGCGCGCAGATCATCCTGGGCAACACCTTCCACCTGTGGATGCGCCCGGGCCTCGATGTAATGCAGAGCTTTGGCGGCCTGCACGGCTTTGAAAAATGGGACAAGCCCATCCTCACCGACTCCGGCGGCTTCCAGGTCTGGAGCCTGGGCGCCATGCGCAAGATCACCGAAGAAGGTGTGACCTTTGCCAGCCCCGTCAACGGCGACAAGCTCTTCATGTCGCCCGAGGTGAGCATGCAGATCCAGACCACGCTCAACTCCGACATCGTCATGCAACTTGACGAGTGCACGCCGTACGAGACCAAGGGCCACAAGACCACCGAGGCCGAGGCGCGCAAGAGCATGGAAATGAGCCTGCGCTGGGCCAAGCGCTCGCGCGATGAGTTCCAGCGGCTTCAGAACCCCAACGCCCTCTTTGGCATCGTGCAGGGCGGCATGTTCAAGAACCTGCGCCAGGAGTCGCTGGAGCACCTGGTCGAGATGGACTTCCCCGGCTACGCCGTGGGTGGTGTGAGCGTGGGCGAGCCCAAGGACGAGATGCTGGACATCATGGCCCACACGCCCCACCGCCTGCCCGCACACAAGCCCCGTTACCTGATGGGCGTGGGCACGCCCGAAGACCTGGTGCAGGGCGTGGCCGACGGCGTGGACATGTTCGACTGCGTGATGCCCACCCGCAACGCGCGCAACGGCACGATGTTCACGCGCTTTGGCGACCTGAAGATCCGCAACGCGCGCCACAAGGCCGACCACCGGCCGATGGACACCAGCTGCACCTGCTACGCTTGCGCGGGCAGTTCGGGCGTGTCGTGGGACGATGGCGGGCGCGAGGGCTTCAGCCGCGCCTACCTGCACCACCTGGACCGCTGCGGCGAGATGCTGGGCCCCATGCTGACCACCGTGCACAACCTGCACTACTACCTGAACCTGATGCGCGAGGTGCGCGAGTCGCTGGACGCGGGCACGTTCGCCGAATTCCGTGCACGTTTCAAGACCGAGCGCGCACGGGGCGTGTAAGCACAGCCAATAGCTATGAAAATAATAGCTATTAGCGTTTGATAGATAAGCGCCAGAGGCCAAAATCATCCAAAATCTCCTGCACCACCTGCTGCGCTGGCCCGCCCGCATGCTGACCGGCCTGGGCAGCGGGCTGCTGGCGCTGCTGATCCTGTTCGAGGAATGGGGTTGGGAGCCGCTGCAGCGCCTGCTGGCGCGCATCGGCCGCTGGCCCGGCCTGCGCTGGATTGAAGGCTGCGTGCGCGCCCTGCCCCCCTGGGCGGCGGTGGCGGTGTTTCTGCTGCCCACGGCACTGCTGCTGCCCGTCAAGCTGCTGGCCCTGTGGGCGGTGGGCCGGGGGCACGTGGTACTGGGCATGCTGGTGATCGTGCTGGCCAAGGTGGTGGGCACCGCCGTGGTGGCGCGGCTGTTCAGCCTGACCCAGCCCGCCCTGATGCAGCTGCACTGGTTTGCCTGGACCTATGCCCACTGGATGCGCCTCAAGCACGCGGTGCTGGAGCGCGCCCGCGCCTCGTGGGCATGGCGCGTGGCGCGGGTGGTGCGGCGGCAATGGCGGCTGCGCTGGCACAGGCTTCGCGCCAGGTAATGTTGGGTAGCGCCAGGGTAGCGCCCGCCGCTGTTTTGCTGCCAAGATATGCGCTCCCGCAAAAGCCCTCCCCAACGTCATCCCCCACCGCCACCGCATTGCGACATGGGTATGCAGCTTGACCTCCCGACCATCCTCCTGCTCTACAAGACCGCGCTGGTGGCGGGGGCGCTGAGCATCTTTCATGTCAGCCGCCATTCGTGCCGCCCGCAAGGGCTCAAGCCCCTGGCAGCCGCCTACTTGCTTCTGGCCGTGGGTGCCGAACTGGCAGGCCAGGGTGAATATTCCATGCTGCCGCTCTGGTTCTGGACCCACACCAGCCTGCTGCTCGGGGCACTGGGGTACACCCTCTTCTGGGCAGGTGCACGGGCACTGAGCGGCCGCAGGCGCGTCCTGCCTGCGGTGCTGATACTGGTTCCCGGAGGCTGGCTGGTGCTGGGCCTGGTCACGCAGTTTCCGCTGGACAACCTGCTGCGCGCAGGCGCCTTCCACCTGACCGCCGCAGTGTCACTGACCGCGGCAGCCTGGGAGGTGTGGCACGACCGCCGCACCGAACCCCTGCCATCGCGCCCCCTGCTGGCCGGGCTGCTCCTGGCCAGCGCGGGCACCTTTGCCCTGCAGCTGTTGTACATCGCCACGCACACCGCCAGCCCACAGGGTTTTGCGCTGGCATTCTCCGTGCAGATGTTCTGCCACTTTGGCGTTGCGCTCATGGTCTCGTCCCTCTCCAACGAGCGCGCCGAAGTGCGCCTGGAAAAAGTGGCGCAGACCGACACGCTCACGGGCGTGGGCAACCGCCGCTGGGCCATGTCCATGCTGCCCGCGCGGCTGCCCGTGGGCAGCGCCATCGCGCAGCTCGACCTGGACCACTTCAAGCACATCAATGACCGCTTCGGCCATGCGGCGGGCGACCGCGTGCTGGTCGCCACGGCCGACGCACTTCGCCACCAGCTGCGCGATTCGGACCTGCTGGCCCGCATGGGCGGTGAAGAGTTCCTGGTCTACCTGCCGGACGCCAGCGCCAGTGCTGCGAGCGCCATCGCCCAGCGCCTGTGCGGGGCCGTGCAGCAGATCCGGCTGTCCGAGCTGGGCGAGGACATCCCCGTCACCGTGAGCATTGGACTGGCCTGTGTGACCTCCGCCGGCGGAACCTGGGCCGACTGGCTGGCTGCGGCCGACCGGGCGCTCTACGACGCCAAGCGCGCGGGCCGCAACCGCGTGGTGACAACGCACGAGCGCACTGCCTGAAACCGGTCCTTCTCACCCGAGCCGCGCCGCTGACCTGCGGCAGAATCCCACCCCATGCCCGCACCGCCCTATGCCGCCCTGAACGAAGCGCTGGAGCTGGCCTTTAACCTGGCCCCGGTGGGCATGTGCGTGACGCGCGAGCGCAGCATCGAGATCTGCAACGACGCCTTTGCCCACATGTTCGGCCACGAGCAGGCCGAGCTGCTGGGCCAGCCGCTGGCGCCGCTGTACCCTTCGTTCGAAGAGTTCACCCACACGGGCCACCTGGGCCTGCAGGCGATGAAGGCGTCGGGAAGTTATGCCGATGAGCGCATCATGCGACGGCGCGATGGCTCGCTGTTCTGGTGCCACGTGGTGGGCCGGGCACTGGACCGGTCGGACCCGTTTGCACGGGCGGTGTGGATGTTCGAGGACATCTCGCACCGCCGCCCCGTGAGCACGCCGCTGACCCTGCGCGAGCGCGAAATCGCCCAGCACATCGTCACCGGCGCCACCAGCAAGCAGATCGGGCGCTACCTGGACATCAGCCACCGCACGGTGGACGCCCACCGCGCGCGGCTCATGCGCAAGCTGGGGGCCAGCAGCACGGGGGAGCTGGTGGCGCTGCTGCTGGGCAACACCTGAGAGCTGGCAACGATCTCACAGGGAATCATCAACAATTGTTTCCCCAGCCAACGCTGCGGAGTCTTCCGCGCACCCGGCCCGGGGACAATCGGCACTGACGCGCGCGCCGCTCCCCGCCCATCAACTGCTGCCCCCATGTACCGCCCTTTTTTGCTCCACCGCCCGCTTTCGCCGCCCCTGGCCTGGCTGGGTTTGTCCGTGCTGATCTTCGCCGCCTGCCTGGTGGGCATCTTTGCGCGGCCCATCGGTTTTCTGTCGGTCTTCTGGCCCGCCAATGCGCTGCTGCTGGGCCTGCTGGTGCGTTATCCCAGGCTGGCGCGCCCGCCAGCCTGGGTAGCTGCCGCCGTGGGCTATGTGGCGGCAGACCTGGTGACGGGCAGCTCCTGGTCCATGGCCCTGTGGCTCAACGGCGCCAACCTGCTGGGCGCCACCGCGGGCTGGCTGGTGCTGCGCCGGCTGGACGAACGCATCCGGCGCCTGCAGCGCACCATCTCTGCCCTCTACCTGCTGCTGGCTGCGCTGGCAGCCAGTGCCGTGGGGGCACTGGCAGGCTGCGGCGCCGCGCCGGTCTACTTCAACAGCCCGTGGACCGACCTGCTGTCCCTGTGGTTCAGCACCGAACTCATGAACTACATGCTCATCGTGCCGGTGGTGCTGGCCGCGCCGCGCGCCGACGACCCGCCGCCCGCAACGCAGGAGGTGCCCCTGATCTGGCGTGTGGCACCCGTCAGCTCGCTGCTGCTGGCCGAAGGCGTGCGCACCGTGATTGGGGGGCCCGGCATGCTGGCCTTTGTGGTGCCAGGGCTGCTGTGGTGCGCGCTCAGCTACAGCCCGTTTGTCTCCAGCCTGCTGTCGCTGGTGGTGTGCCTGTGGACCATGGCCGGCGTGGCCACCGGCGTGCTCAACTTCACGCCAGCCCATGCCAGCGACGTGTTCTCGCTGCGTGTGGGCGTCACGCTGCTGGCACTGGGGCCGCTGGCCGTGGCCTGTGCCAGCGCGGCGCGCGCTGAAGCCCTGCGCCGCCTGGACCACGCCCTGCGCCATGACGACCTGACCGGTGTCCTGGCACGCCGCGCGCTGCTCAAACAAGGCGATCGCCTGCTGGTACGCTACCAGCGCGAGTCCACCGGGCTGGCGGTGATGATGGTGGACGTGGACCATTTCAAGCAGGTCAACGACCAACACGGGCATGGCGCGGGCGACCGGCTGCTGGTCAGCATTGCCCAGACCATGGCCCGCGCGCTGCGCCCCCACGACGCCCTGGGCCGCATGGGCGGCGAGGAGTTTGCTGCCGTGCTGCCCGGAGTGTCCCCCACCGAGGCCCAGGCCATTGCCGAGCGCGTGCGCAGCGCTGTGGAGCAGCAGGCGCTTGACCCGGTAGAGGGCGGCCCCCAAAGCGCCACCGTCAGCATTGGCCTGGTGCACAGCGCCACCATGGGCTCGGACGCCGACATGGACACCCTGCTGCTGGCGGCCGACGCGGCGCTGTACCGCGCGAAGGCAGAGGGCCGCAACCGGGTGATGGTGGGATGAAAACAAACGCAGCGTCGATGCCAAGGCATCGGTGCTGCCAACGCCCACTGCGATCAAGACAGGAGTGCTGTGTCTACTTGATGAATGCAGCCTGGTCGCGCTCCGCGTCACGGGACATCGCACGCACCAAGTCACCAGGCGTGTAGCCGAATGTGCGCCGGAACCAGCGCGTGAAGTGCGCCTGGTCAGAGAACCCACATTCCGCCGCCACAGAGGCCACCGGCTCACCGTTCATGACCAGTTGTTTTGCACGGAGCAGGCGGACGGCACGCAAGTACTCCCGAGGCGCCATGCCCAGCCACTGCCTGAGCACCCGATGCACACGCTCCCGGCTGACAGCGCAGTGCCTCGCCAACCCAGAGACCGTCTGTTCGCCACCCAGGACGGCAGACCGCACCCCCTCGATGAGCATACGTACCGCCTTGGTGGGGATGGGATCAGCAGCGCTTCGGTCCAGCGGTAGCGCATCGGCAAGAAGGGGCACTGCGCTGTCCAGCCAGGCTCGCACATCGTTTGCGCAGGCCATCCGCGCGGCTGCACCAGCAAGCCCAGGGGCGCGTATTGCCCCGCTGCGCTCAGGCCCTGCGAGACCCCACTGTGCCAAATAGGGGGGCGGAACATACAACATGACCAGGTGCACGGCACCTGTGTGCGCAGGATCGGTCAGCGCCCCCACGTGAACGACACCTGGCCGTATCACAATCAAATCACCGGCACGCGCGACAAACGGACGTCCGGCAACGCTGCAGCAGCATTGACCCTCCAGCACAGCGCCGAAAGACCACTCTTCATGCCAGTGTGGCACCCACTCCTGTTCAGGCTGCTGATGATGCACCTGCGCAAGATCGGACAGGTGCAGACGTCGCACTTCAGATCGATTCAACGCCATAGCGGCAGGCTCCCAGTCATGCTGCTCACCCAACGCTTTGCGCCGACCAAACCGACACCGAGCATCGGCTCTTCAGCGTGCGACACCAGACCATGGCGGTGCCAGTATTCGCTGCTTTCGTGGATGGCATGCGCATAGGCTGGAAATAGTGAAATACGGCCATTTTCCTGCGCTGTCCCTTCGGTCAGGCGCCTGAGCAGCGCATTCATCGCAGTGACTGGCGCCTTCAGGATGGTGATGGGCACATGCGAGGACGACACAGATCTCCATCCAGATGCATCGACCAGTGCCCCGCCAGCCCAGTCCGGGCGAGAGGCTGCCAAGCCTGCGGCAATGCACGCGGCAATGTTGGCAGCAGGCCCGGGCGCCAGATCCGCCGCCAGCACTATGGTCACCTTGGCCGGATCGGCAGGGGCAGACAACGCGTCAGGCATCGCGCGCTCCCGCCACGGTGAGCCCCAACCAGCCCGCACTGGCGTCCTCAACCACCAAGTCGCCCAGCAGGCCACTGTCCTCTCCTGGGTGCGAAGCCATGCGAAGGCAGGCAGAGACTTCATGCCAGCAGCCCCCCGTGCGCGCCACGATGTCTGGCTTGACAAGCGCCAACTCGGGAAACTGTTCAGGCTGCCGCAGATCGGCCCAGCCCACGACACCAATGGTCGCTTGCGTCAGAAATCCCAGCGGTCGTCCTGGCTGGCCGGTGAACTCCGCATGCGCCTCAAACAGGCGGCGGTCTTTCACCGCAAGGCTGGCGCCCAGTTTGCTCCCCCTGCGCAAAGGTGCCGCTGCGGGGTGGTCCAGCGGCAAGCTGCGCGTCAGCCAGGTGCTGCCCATCTTCTTGGGCCACCCCTGCAGCAGCCCCCGCACCATGGAGATATCCTGGTCAACCCAGATGGCAGGACAGTACATGCAGCGGCTCCCGTCAGGCCGTTCAATCTCCAGCACCACAATGGTTTCTCGGTACTGCGACAGCACTGGATCCAGCAATTCATGACCGTCTGTACAGGCCTGCCAGTCGGCAAAGTGCACACACCCTGTGCCCATCGGCCTGCCAACAGCATCAGGAACCAGCGGCATCGCCGCTAGTGCGTCGAACCGAAAGGCGACGTTGAGCAGCCAGCCCGCGTAGTGCCAGGGTGGCGGACGCACCAGCGCGGAGCGGCCGGTGGTCGTGAAGGGAGCGGTGAAACTTTGGTGGGGCCAATGGTGGGAATGCATGCCGACGATTCTGGCCAGTCAGTCGCGCTTCCGATAGAACGGATGTGAACATCGCAGGCGCGCAGGGGGCCCAACGCGCCGCACAGGGCGGCAGGGCCCAGGGACACGACCGATTCACCTGCGTCAGTCTTCGCTCGCCAATTTCACCCCCGCCCCCGTGCCGCAGGCATGGCAAAAACGTGCAAAAGCGCTCTTGCGGGTGCTGCAGTGGCCGCAATGGTCGAAGAGCCCAATGCCGCAGTGGGGGCAGAAATCGATCTTCTCGTTTTTCAGGTCCACCGGCCGCTCGCAGCCAGGACACACGCTTTTGGCCAAGCGGGCCAGGGCCACGTCGTAACTCAGCTCCTTGCGGCGCTCCTGGTCGGGCAGGGTTTCGGCCAGCTTCTGGCGCTCCAGGTAGCGGTTGAGCGCCAGGATGGCGTAGCGCCCCACCACGGCCGTCACGGCAATGCCGACCACGTAGCGCACGTAGCCGCCGTAGCTGGGCAGGTAAGGCACCAGCTCCACAAAGAAGGCAAACAGCGCAAAGAAGATGAAGCCCCACACAAACGGCCAGTAGGTGCTTTTGCGCTTCTTGACGAACAGCCAGCCCGCAGCCGCCAGCAGCGGCAGCGTGAGGGCCAGGCGGTAGAGGAACACCCGCAGCTCGACCTTGCGGCGCTCGGCATTGAGCTTCACGTAGCCGTCGGACTCCATGCGGTTCAACTGCTCCTGCCGGGCGGCTGCGGTCTGGCGGGCATCCAGCGCAGCCTGCTGCTGCGCCTCCACCGCCTGCTGGGTCTTGCGTTCAGCGAGCTTGAGCACGTCCAGCGCCTGGGTGCGCGCCAGCACTTCGGGGTCCTGATCGGCGCGCTGGGTGGCGCTGCGGGTGGACAGCCAGTTGTTGAAGCTGTCCCGCTCGGCCTGCACCTCGCTGCGGACCTTGCTGCGCTGCAACTGGGCCTGCTCCAGCGCGGTCTGCGCGTCTTGCTCGGCCTGGCGCGCCGTTTTGACTTCGGCGCGCAGCTTGTCGGCTGCGGCTTTGTCCAGAAAGTCGTCCACCCGCAGCGGGGTCTCGACCTTGGGCAGATCGCCCACGATGGTGCCGCCCAAGCCGATGAGGAAGCTGGCAAACACCAGCGCCACCAACCACAGGCCCCGGCGGAACCACTTTTCGGACAGCCGCAGTGATTTGCTCATCTTCGTTTCTCTCTGGAAATGCTATGCATTCGATAGCTTCCAGCGCTTACCAAGCATGCGCTAGAGGCCATTTTTATTCAATTATTTACCGCCAGCACCGCCGGCGGTGCCGCGAGTTGCGCGCGCTGCAGCCAGGCCAGCACCGAATCGACGGTGACGGTTTCGATGCGGTCCGAAAACCGCTTCTCGTTAGGGTGGTCGTCAAACGCGATATTGGCCGAGCCGACCCGCCCGCCCATGCGCGTGAGCGGCCCGAGCTTGAGCGCGGTGGGCTCGTAGCCCTTGAACTGCAGCCAGGCCTGCGCCTGGTCGCGCGAGCGCACGGAGGCGGGCTCCATGGCCATCGCCAGGGTCTCCAGCGCCCACTGGTTGGACTGCTGGTATTTGCGGCCCCATGCGTAGCTGACCATGCTGTAGGGCAGGTGCTGCAGCGTCTTGGTGCGGCCCTTGTCCTGCAGCACGGCCAACAGACGCTGCTGCACCTCGGGCGTGGGCACGGCATATACGGCTTCGTAGCGCCACAGGTCGTCCAGGAAGAATTCGCCCAGGCCCTGGCGATACAGATGCCCCACGGCCGTGCCACATTCGTTGAGCTTGTGCGCCACGCGCCAGGGGCCTTCGGCCGTCTTGTAGGCCCAGCCCATGTGCGAGTAGCGCAGGCCGTATTTGCTCAGGTCCTGCCCCGCACGGGCCAGCGCCACCACCTGTGCACCCGACCTGGCGTGCTCGGCATCGAGCGCGGCCGAGGTCTGCTCGGCCAGCTTCATGCCACGCTCGATCACCTGCGGGGGCACGGGCTTGCGGGATTCGCAGGAGCGGCCGGCATGCGCTGGAGCCGTTGCTACGACCGCTAAAGCAACTGCCAGCAACGCAAGCCCATGGCCCATGAAACTGACGCGACCCAAGAGAGGGATGCCAAGCAAGGGCCGCCCCGCAGTGAGGGCATCGTCCCCCTTCCCGGAGCGCGCAGCGCGCAGAGAGAAGGGGGAAGCCGCGTAGCGGCTCAGGGGGTTGTACTTCATATTCAAAGACGCTCGTTGTGCAGCAGCGCACGACCGATGGCGTTGGGCACAAAGGCAATCGCCTCGCCCGCTGCCGACAGGATCACGCCCGTACCGATCACGCTGCAGGTCACCACCGTGCCCACCGCGTAGGCTGAGCCCGCGACGCCGCGCCCCACCACCTCCACACTCACCTGGGCGCCGTCCGAGGCACGCTCCAGCAAATACACAGTGCCCACGGCCGAGGCCTCCACCGCCTTCACGGACAGCACCGCGCCGCCCACCGACAACGCTGCAGGCACTGCCACCACTGCGCCCGCAGCAGCGGAAGCCACCGACGCCGTGCCCACCACCGAGGCCACCGGCAGCAGCGACAGCGCGGCAGAGGCCTCGCTCTGGGCGCGTGCGGGGGTGGTGGCCATCACGGCACACACCACACCGGCCGCGAGCAGAGCGCGAGACAGGCGGGCAGAGCCCCACGAAGAAAACACAGCATTCATCATCATTCACTCCTCAAAATGCGGCCCCACCGCGCACCCGGGGTGCCGGAGAAACCGGGTCGGAAGACCCGAAAGAAAAATCACCCGAACAGGCGGCGGATTGCCGCCTGCGCACATTCGATGCGATCAGTTCGCGCTGTTGCCGTTGGCTGCCGCATGGGCGGCTTCGCGGCGGCCTTGCAGGCGGGCGTCCATCAGATCAGCCTCGTGGCGATCGCGCAGCATCTTGGCCAGCGTGAAGGCGGTGGTGATGAGGTAAAGCCAGCTCACGCCCAGAAACGCCTTGTAGGTCACGTTAATGTCCATGCTCATCAGGCCCCAACCCGTGAGGCCCATGGCCACCGCAAAGCCGCCCCACACCACCAGCTTCCACATGGGGGTGTCGCCACCGCCACGGCGCGAAGCGCTTTCGTTGTCCCGCACAAACTTGGCCAACACAAACGCGGCCGAGAGGCAGAACACGTAGCCCATCACCATGAAGGCCTGCTCCAGTTGCTCGCCAGGCAGCCATGCCAGGCCCACGGCACACAGAAAAACCGCGATGCCGAACGAGACCCACACCTGCAACTGCCAGGCCTTGGTGTCACGCTGAACAACGATGGGAGAAGAAGACATTGCAGTGGTGCCCCGGGGGGCGTTGGTTGAACACGGAGCGAATGGTGCCCAGACGTAACTTGCGTGTCTGCATTGAACCGTAACAGTGGCTACCCGCAGGCTATCCGGTATCGTTTTGCGGTACTTTTTCTCGAAAAAATAGCCGAAGTCCGTTGTTCTCGCCCTACGCAGCCCCTGCAACGCACCTGCGCGACAGAGCCTGCAGGCCCCGCCAAAGACAATGGTAGACCCCCGGCGTGGCAGCCCCTGACCGCTGCGCGTGCTTGCTTTTTTGATGGACGGAGACCCACACCATGACCAAACCCTTTGACCTCGTCGTCCACGGCGCTACCGGCTTCACCGGCCGCCTGGTGGTCGAATACCTGCTCCAGCGCTACCCCGCTGGCAGCGGCCTGCGCTGGGCCATGGGCGGGCGCAATGCCGACAAACTCGCCGCCGTGCGCGACGAAGTGGGCGCACCGGCCGACACTCCGCTGGTCGTGACCGACACCAGCAACCCCGCCAGCCTGCAAGCGCTGATGGATTCCACGCGCCTGGTGCTGACCACGGTAGGCCCCTACCAGCTCTATGGCAACGAACTGGTGGCCGCCTGCGCGAAGGCTGGTGTGGACTATGTGGACCTGTGCGGCGAGCCCGCCTGGATGCGCCAGATGATCGACGCGCACGAAGCTGCGGCCAAGGCCAGCGGCGCGCGCATCGTGTTCTCGTGTGGGTTCGACTCGATCCCGTTTGACCTGGGCGTGTTCCTGCTGCAAAAGGAATTTGCCCAGCGCTTCGGCCACCCCGCCCCGCGCGTGCGCGGCCGGGTGCGCAAGATGAAGGGCACCTTCTCTGGGGGCACGGCCGCCAGCCTCAAGGCCACCATGGCCGCGGCTGCCACCAACCCTGCGGTGCTGGATTTGCTGAAGAACCCGTTCTCTCTCACGCCCGGGTTTGAAGGGCCGCGCCAGCCCACCGGCCACAAACCCATGGTGGACGAGGCGTTGGGCGATGGAGTCTGGGTGGCCCCGTTTGTAATGGCCGCCATCAACACACGCAACGTGCACCGCTCCAACTTCTTGCTGCAGCACGCCTATGGCACCGACTTTGTCTACGACGAAATGCTCATCACCGGCCCTGGAGAAAAAGGCGAGGCCATCGCCAACGCGGTGGCGGGCGACAAGTCGCTGGGCTCGGACAAAGGCCCCAAGCCCGGCGAAGGCCCTTCGCGCGAGGAACGCGAGAACGGGTTCTACGACGTGCTGTTCCTGGGCACCGACGATGCGGGCAACACCTTGCGCGTGGGCGTGAAGGGCGACCGCGACCCAGGCTATGGCTCCACATCCAAGATGATCTCCGAGGCGGCTGTATGCCTGCTGCAGGATGCCACCACCACCCCCGGCGGCATCTGGACCACGGCGCCCGCGCTGGGTGACAAGCTGATAGCGCGGTTGCAGGCGAATGCGGGCCTGAGCTTTGCGGTGGAAACGGTGTGAACACATAGCTCCCGGGCGGGCGGTGCAGCGCCTTCGCGGGTAGGCACGAACAAAGCCGCAGGAAAGGCTGCGGGAAGTGCCTTGCACACACCTGCACGCCAGAAGAGCCGAGGCTGTGGGCGCGTCACACGGCGTGCAGGGAGGAGCTGGCACCGCCCACCAGTCCGGCGCCCGCTCCACAGCACACCCCATGACGCGCCTTTTTCTGTCTCCCCTACTCCACCATCCCAGGGCTGTGCAGCCCTCCCAGCACCCGCGTAACCAGAGACTCCAGCGAGCCGTCATGCCGGAAACCGGCAGCCTCTGACTGAGGCGTTCGCAAGGCTGGCAAACGCCCGAACAGTGCTTCGGTGCGCGCGTCGGGTGCGTACCGGATCCAGTCCTTGGGATCGAGCCCCTGGGCGTGCGCGATGGCTTGCACCACGTCACCCACCGATGACTGCAATACCGGCGGCTGCCAGCACCGCGCGGTCGGCATGCCCTGCGTGGGCAAGCGTGCGGCATGCACCAGGTTGTCCAGACAGCACTGCAGCGACATCCACCAGGCGGTGGCCTGTGCCGACACGGGGCAGGTGTACATCTGCCGCGCCCGCAGGGCATGGAAGATCTGGCTCATGAACGCGGAGCCATGGCCCGTTTCTGTGGGTGGCCGCGCCACGATGCCAGGCAGCCGGAGGCTGCAGCCATCAATGTCGCCGCGCCGGCCATAGTCGGCCACCAGCAGTTCCGTCATCCACTTGTGCACCCCATAGCTGAGGGTGGGCTGCGGCCCCTGGCGCTCATCCACCGCTTGGGTGCCCAGCGCACCGTACACCGCCACCGAACTGGCAAACACCAGCCGGGGGGCACGCACCCTGCCTTCGCGCACCGGGCGCGCAAGCCCCTCGCACAAGGCCACGGTGTCCAGCAGATTGGCCTGCACACCCAGCCCAGGTTCACGCTCGGCCAGCGATCCCGGCACACTGGCCAGGTGGAATACGCAGTCGGGCGGATGGTCCTCCAAGGCTTCGAACAGTGCGCGGTCTGCAAAGCCGCCGATATGCCAGTGCACGGCCGGTGCGCAAGGGGCAGCGGGCCCGGCTCGGTCCACCAGCGTCAAGCGCAGGGGCAGACCGGGCACCAACGGCACGGACTGCAACCGCTCGGCCAGGGCGGCGCCAATGAACCCGCCGGCACCGGTGACAAGCACATGCATCAGCGCACCTCCGAGCCCACAGCCACCACGCGCTGATGCACCACGCCAAAAGGCCCATCGCGGCCATCGGGCCAGCGCGCCTGCATGCGCACGCGGTCACCGTAGCGCATGAACGGCGTTTTGGCCGCACCTTCGTCCAGTATCTCGATCACGCGCCGCTCGGCCAGGCAGGCAGAACCTGCATCGCGCGATGCGTTAGACACCGTGCCCGAACCGATGATGGTTCCTGCCGTGAGCCGCCGTGTGCGGGCTGCATGGGCGATGAGCTGGCCAAAGTTGAAATTCATCTCGCCGCCATGGGGGTGGCCAAACCACTTGCCGTTGGAGTCCACATGCAATCGCAGATGCACCCGCCCACCCTGCCAAGCGTCGCCCAGTTCATCCGGCGTCACGGCCAAAGGGGCAAAGCTGGTAGACGGCTTGGCTTGCAGGAAGCCAAAGCCCGTCTTCATTTCGTGCGGGCCCAGCGCGCGCAGGCTCCAGTCGTTGATCTGGACGACCAAGCGCACGCAGTTCAATGCCGCTTCAGGCGTCACGCCCATGGGCACGGGGCCACAGATGACGCCGAACTCGCCTTCGAAATCGATGCCGTCGGCCTCACTGGGCAAGGGCACATCGTCGCAGGGGCCCAGAAAATCGTCGCTGGCGCCCTGGTACATCACGGGGATGGTGTCAAAGTGCGGGATGGGCGGCGTGTTGAACGCCCGCTCCATCAAGCGACCATGGTTGAGGAACGCCGATGCATCGAGCCACTGCGGGCTGCGCGGCAAGGGAGCGCTGCATGCGGCGGGATCGAACGCAAAGATGCCGGTGGCAGTGCCAGCCTCCAGCGCAGCAGCGCGCTCGCGCAGGGCGGGCTCCACAGCATCCCAGTTCTGCACAGCGGCCAGCAAGCTGGCCGCTATCGGAGCGGCATCGACGGCCCGCAGGCCGTTGGAAGAAACCAGTACCAGGCGGCCGCCCAGGCTGCCGTCTTTCAGAGTTGCAAATCGCATCGCCAGTCCTATCAGGAAGAAGGTGTTTCCAGTCGCAGCCCCGCCGCCCGGATCACGCGGGCATAGCGGTCGGTCTCTGCAGTCAGAAATGCGCCAAACTCGCGCGCACTCTGGGTGGGGGCATCGGCACTACCCAGCAGAGCCAGCTTTTCGCGCAGCTCGGGCTGGGCCAGGATGCGAACGCATTCGGCATTGAGCCGCGCGATGGCCTCGGTGGGCAGGGCAGCAGGAGCCAGCAGGCCAAACCAGCCGGTGACCTGAAAGCCTGCCAGTCCCGGTGTTTCGGCCACGGTGGGCAGATCGGCGGGCAAGGCAGGCGAGCGCTGCGCGCCGGTCTGCGCCAGCAGGCGAATGCGCCCGTCCTTGACCATGGGGGCCACGGCCAGGGCGCTGTTGAACATCAGATTGACTTGCCCAGCCGCCAGGTCGTTGAGGGCGGGCGCTGCGCCTTTGTAAGGCACATGCAGCAGCTGCACTCCGGCCTGCTGCGCCAGCATCTCGCCCGCCAGGTGCAGCACGTTGCCGACCCCGGCCGATGCGTAGCTGACCTGCCCGGGCTGCCGCCGGGCCAGTGCGATCAGGTCCGACAAGCTGCGCACCGGCAGGGCCGCAGGCACCGCAATCACCATCGGCCCGGGGCTGGCCACCAGGGCAACAGGGGCAAAGTCGCGCTGGCTGTCGTATGGCAGCCGCGGGTAAAGGCTGGCGTTGATGGCGTGGGCTGCGCTGATCCACAGGAGGGAATGCCCGTCTGCGCTGCGCGCCACCGTCTCCGAGGCAATGATGCCGTTGGCCCCGGCGCGCGACTCCACCACTACGGGGCTGCCCAAGGTCTGGCCCAGCTTGTCAGCCAGCAGGCGCGCCACCAGATCGGAGCTGCCTCCCGCAGCGAAGGGCAGCACGATGCGCAGCGGCCGCGTGGGCCAGGTGGCAGCCCACGTGCTCACTGGGAGCGCCAAGGCACTCGCCACCAGGGTTCTTCGGCTCAACATGCGGTGCATGGTTTCAACTTCCATCGCTGATGGTGGTGCCGCCATCGACCACCAGGTTGTGTCCAGTCACGAAGGCCCCGGCGGGGCTGGCCAGCATGGCGACCACACCAGCCACTTCCTCGGGTTCTCCAGCGCGCCGCAGTGGCGTGGCCTGCACACGCCTGACCATGAAGGCTTCATCAGCCATGAGCTGCTCGGCCAGCGGCGTGCGGATGAGGCCGGGCGACACGGCATTGACCCGCACACCCGCAGGGCCCCACTCCACAGCCAGGTTGCGCGCAAGCTGGGCCAGCGCAGCCTTGGTCAAACCGTACAGGCCAATCGAACGGTTGCCGCGCAGGCCTGCAATGCTGGAAATGAGCACGGCACTGCCACCGCCCCGTGCCGCCATGCCGGGCAGCACCAGCGCACACAGCCGCGCTGCGGCCCGCAGGTTGATGTCAAACACCTGATGCCAGTCGGCATCGCTGGCATCGGCCAACGGGCCGGCCGGCCCCTGAATGCCGGCGTTGCACACGAGGATGTCCAGCGGTCCGGCGCGCTCCACCAGCGCAATGAGGGTGGCAGGCACCGCCATGTCGGCAGCGATACCGACAGCCATCGGCAGCGATGCAGAAACCTGCTCACAAGCGAGCGCATCCCGGTCGGAGACCACCACCCGGGCGCCCTGCTCGGCCAGGGTGCGCGCAATCGCCAGACCCAAGCCCTGGGTGGCCCCCGTGACCAGGGCGGTGCGGTCCTGCAGGTCAAAGAGGCTCATTCGACCTTGATCCCAGCTTGGCGAATGGCCAAACCCCACCGCTGCGATTCGCCCTGGATGAACTCGCCGAATGCAGCTGGCGTGAGTGGTGCAGGCTCCAGGCCAAGCGGCCGGTAGCGGCCCAGCACCTCGGGCGACTCCAGCGCAGCCACCACCGCTTTGTGAAGCAACTCGACCACCGGGGCAGGCGTGCCCGCGCGCACCATCACACCGTTCCAGCCCGGAATATCGAGGTCCGCATGCCCGGCCTCGGTCAGGGTGGGCACCTGGGGGAGCACCTGCAGGCGCTGCTCGCTGCCCACGCTGACCAGCGCGCGCAGCTTGCCTTCGCGCACCAGTGGCAGGCTCGAAGCCACCACATCGCACATGAAGTCCAGGCGCCCGGCCATCAGGTCCTGCAGCGCGGGCGCTGCGCCCTGATAGGGCACATGGGTCATGCGCGAGCGTGTCTTGATGCGCAGTTGTTCGGTCCACACATGCGGCTGACTGCCCTGCCCATATGAGCCGTAGTTGAGGCCATCGCCTGCAGCCGCCGCGCGCAGCAAGTCGGCCAGGGACTGGAACGGGCTGCCCGCTGGCACGACCACGACCAGTGGCGACTTGAACAACCGCGTCAGGGGCGCAAAGTCCTTGAGGGGGCTGAAGCTCAGTTTGGCATACAGCGCCGGGTACATGGCCAGCGGGCCGATGTCTGCGTACAGCAAGGTGTGGCCATCGGCGGGTTGCTGCTTGACGTACTGCGCCGCCAGTTGCGCGGCACCGCCGGGCTTGTTTTCCACGACCACGGCTTGCTGCATGCGCTCTCCCAGCTTCTGCACCAGCAGGCGCGACATCGCGTCGCCAAAGCCCCCGGCCGGGTAAGGTACCACCCAGCTCAAAGGGCGCGCGGGATACGGGGCCTGCGCCCACGCCCGGGGGACCACCGCTGCGGACACTGCAGCGCCCAGCCATTGACGGCGCGTGCTCATGGCTGCTCCTTGGCAGGTGCGGCCACTGACGCATCAAAGCGCCCGTCCACCAGCACAAACAGCATGCGGCACGGCGCGCCCGAACGGTTGGCCCATGCGTGGTTGGTACCCCGCTGCACCACCACGCTGCCGGGGCGCAGTGGCACTTCGCCTTCGTCCAGCACCAGCGTCAGTTCGCCTTCAATCACCACGCCGTAGTCCACCGATTCGGTACGGTGCATCAGCGGGTGGGGGGAGTCGGTTTTCACCGTGGAGGCGGCCGCATCGCCAATCTGGCTGAAGGCGTCATGCATGCGCTCGGCACCCCGTGCGAGGAACTCGGGAGTATCGGGCGGAATGTCCACGAACCGGATGCGCGTGCCACCCTGCGGGGGCGGCAGCACCAGCGGACCTAGCGTAGGGTCCGGGCCGTTGTCCACGACGGCGGGCGATTGCAATGTGCTCCAGACCTCATGGAACACCGTACCGGGAATGGCCGCAATCTCGACCACGGTGGGCAGCGGCCCCTGGCTGGCGACCACGGCCCGGCCTTGAGTGTTGTGGCCCGTGACCACGCGGTGGATGGATGGAAAACCCATGAATGGACTCCTCAGTCTTCAAAAATGGCGACCGCGCGCGTCCAGCCTGCCGAGGCACCGCGGATCTTGTGGGGGAAGCAGCTGATCGTGAACCCCGTGGCCGGCAGCGCCTCCAGGTTGTGCAGCTTCTCCAGATGGCAGTAGCCGATGTCGCGGCCCGCCTTGTGGCCCTCCCAGATAAGGGCCTTGTTGCCCGTCTCGGCCACGCGCTGGGCGGTGTACGAAAACGGCGCATCCCAGCTCCAGGCATCGGTGCCCGTGAGGCGCACACCGCGCTCCAGCAGGTACATCGTCGCTTCGTAGCCCATGCCACAACCGGCGCCCAGGTAGTCCTTGTGCCCGTAGCGCGACCCAGCGCGGGTGTTGACCACCACGATGTCGAGCGGCTGCAGCGTGTGGCCGATGCGGGCCAGCTCGGCCTGCACATCGGCGGCGGTGGCGACGTAGCCATCGGGCAGGTGGCGAAAGTCCAGCTTCACACCCGGCTGAAAGCACCATTCCAGCGGCACTTCGTCAATCGTGATGGAGGGGCGGGCTCCGCCGTTCTTCGCGTCCTGCGTGGAGTGGAAGTGCCACGGCGCATCCAGGTGGGTACCGTTGTGCGTGGTCAGCGTCACCCACTCGGCCGCTGCTGCTTCGCCATCGGGGTAGTCCTCAGGCTGGGTGCCCGGGATCATGGCCATGAACTCGGGCAGCGTGTCGGCGTGCTTCTGGTACGTGATCTTGGGCGCCAAGGGAGGCGGGTCGGACAGGACATCGTTTTCCAGATAAATGGAAAGGTCCACAAAGCGGCGTTGGGGTTTGGTCATGGCAGTGGGTACAAAGCTCACTCAGGCACCACGCCCACGGTGCGGGCGAGGGCCTGGTGGATCTGGATTTCGGATTGGTAAAAGTGGTCCAGGGCGGCCAGCGACAGCGGTTCCTGGGGCTCGGTGCCATTGGCGCGCAGAAAGCTCTGGACCTCGGCGTTGCGCAGGGTCACGCCGAAGGCCTGGTGCAGGCGATGCACCGCTGCATCAGGGGTATGGCGCGCCACGAGCAACGCGCCCCAGGCGGTGTATTCAAAGCCTTTGAGCGCTGCAGACTGTTCGCTCAAAGGCGCGACGTGTGGCAGCAGCGAAGGCGCCTTGGCGGCGGTGCTGCCGAAGGCGCGCAGCTTGCCGGTCTCCAGCATGTTCAGCGCAGCGCCCCCCAACGGCACAAAGGACAGATCGATCTGATTGCCCATGAGGTCCTGCACGACCGGTGGCACGCCCCGGTACGGCACATGCACCAGCGGCACGCCACACAGGCGCGCCCACTGGGTTCCCATCAGGTGGATCATCGAGCCTTGCCCGATGTGCCCGAAGGTCAGCGGCTTGCCTGCGGCAGCGGCTTGCCGCGCCATGTCCAGCAACTGCGCATGGGTGGTGGCGGGCATGTCGGCCCGGCCTGCCAGCACATAGCTGGTCCGCCCCAGCGTGCCGACGGCGCGCATCTGCTCGGGCTTGTACCGGGCGCTGGCCAGTGACAAGGGGGTGAGGATGGGCTCGGTCTGCGAGACCACCACCACCGTCGCACCATCGGCTGGCGCGTTCAGCATGCGCTGCACACCAATGGAGCCACCGGCGCCCGGCAGGTTCTCGATGACGATGGTCTGGCCCAGCTCACGTTGCATCAGTGTCTGGAGCTTGCGTGCGAACACATCGCTGGGGTTGCCAGCGGGCTGGGGCACGATGAAGGTGATGTGCCGGCCCGACTGTGCATAGACCCACGGCGCAGCCATGCCCGCTGCAGCCGCCACCAGGCAGGTGCGCCGGTGGAGCTGGGGCTGCGTCTGCACAAAGGAAACAAGGCGGCTCATGCCATGCCTTTCGCTGCAGCGGCAGTACCCGGAGCACGGTGAATGCGTGCAAATGCATAGACCGCCACTGCGTCAATCACCAAGGCCGCCACACCCAGGCTGCCATAGCCCCAGGTCTTGACCAGGGTGCCACCGAGGATGGGGCCAATGGCCGCACCGAACATGAGCATGGCGGGGGTGGCAGCCAAAGCCCGACCGCTGGGGTCCAGACGCGCGAGCACGCCAAAGGCGAAGGTGTGCGTGAAGATCATCACGGCCGCGAACACGGCGGCGGCAGCGGCATAGGGCGCGAACACGGGCGAGTTCATGATCACCACCACCAGCAAGGCCTGCAGCGCAGGCCCTGCCAGCAGCACGCTGCGGGCAGCCCAGCGCTTTTCCAGCACAGCGGCCAACGCTGCGGGAAAGAGGTTGACGACACCCAGGGCAATCAGCACGCCGGTGACGGCCTGAAGTCCGTAGTCCCGGTCACTGCCCACGCGCTCCAGAAAACTGAAGGTCATGGACTGCACCAGCCCGAGCGCCGCGATGCCCAGCACGCCCCACCAGACCGCAGCGGGCAGAGGCGCAGCCGGAGCCCGCGAAGTGGCCGCGCCGCCTACGCTGTCGGCCTCGGGAAACGCCAGAGCCGCCACCACCGCGCCCACTGCCATGACGCCGGCAAAGACCTGGAACAACGCGGGTCCACCCAGCTTGGCCACCAGCACGGGGGTGCCCCCCAGGAACGCGATGGCAAATACCCCCAGTGCCATGCCCACCAGGGCGAACATGCGGTGGGGGTTGAGGCTGCGGGCAATGGTGCCATGGGTAACGCTCAGGGCCGTGCCGGCCGCGATGCCAGCCCCGGCATGCAACAGCGCCAACAGCGCAAACTGGGTGGTGGTGGACGCTACAGCAAACGCCACGGCCGCGCCGGCAAAGCCGCAGATCGCCACGGCGCGCCCGCGCAACAACTGAAAGAACGGCGCCAACACCAGGCTGGCGGCCACCGCTCCAGCCAAAAACAGCGTCGCCAGCAAGCCGGCCTGCTGCGGGTCGAACCGGTACACCGATATCAGCGTGCCCACCCAGACGGGCAAGGCCACCAGATCCACCATGCCTGCGCAATGGCCCACCATCAGGGCCACCCGGCCCCGCAGCGATTGGGTTGTGATCATGCTCACCTCGCCTCAGATGGGTTGGGACAACGCCATGAGGGACTCGCGCATGATGCGCGAGTGCTCCTCCTTGTCGCCGCCTTCGATCTCGATCTCACCCAGCCGGGCGGAGTTTTCGACCACCATGCGGCAGCGCTCCCAGCGCCGGGCTTCAAAGGCCGACAACGCGGTCGGTACATCGCCCGCCTGCGCCAGTTCATCGGCCAGCACCAAGGCGTCCTCGATCCCGATGCAGGCCCCGGACGCCAGATGCGGCGTGGTAGCGTGCACCGTGTCACCAATCAGCACCACCCGGCCGCGCGACCAGGGGCGCGGCATGAGCAGACCTTCGAGCGGGCGAAAAACGATCTGTGAATCCGGTCCGATCTGGCTGCGGATGGACTGCAGCGTGGGTGCGGAAAACCCGTCAAGCAATGCGCGCAAACGGTCCGCAAAGGTGGCCGGATCAACATGGTCGTTGGTAGGGCGCGGCTCGGTGACGAAGAGGTACATCTCAGTCTTGGAGACAGGGTTCACGCCGGGTTTGATCTTCGGGCCCATCCACATCGTGGCGGTCTCGATCTCTGGCGGCCTGGGCAGCACAGCGCGCCACACGGCCTGGCCGCTGTAGCGCGGCTGGGGGGCGTTTTCAAACACCGCTTCACGCACCTTGGAGTAGAGGCCATCGGCACCGATCACCAGGTCATAGCGCTGGCGCTGTCCATCGGTGAAGGTGACCTGTACGCCATCGGCCTCTTGTTCAATGGCAGAGAAGGTGCAGCCCAGGCGGACGTTGGCGCCCGCCGCACGGGTGGCCTCGGCCAGGATGCGGGCCAGCACCGGGCGCATGATGGCGCCGCCGCCGGGGGTATCGGCCCCCGCAATGCGGGGCGTGGGCAAGGTGGCCACCAGAGGGCCATGGGGCAAGTGCAGGTTCACGCCGTCCGAGGCGTTACCCTGCGCCAGAAACGCTTCGAGAATTCCCAGGCGCCGAAACGCCCGCAGCGTGGCGCCCCCCAGGCTGATGCCCGCACCGTAGCTGCGCCAGCCGGGGTCGATCTCTACCAGGTCCACCTGGGCGCCCTGCTTGCGCAGTTCGATGGCGGCGGCCATGCCGGAAAAGCCTCCGCCGATGATCAAAATCCGTTGGTGAGAAAGGCTCATGGGTTTGTCTCCTTGTGATTGGTATGGGCGATGTGGATCTCGCCGTTCGCTTGTACGGTCAATGGCACGGGCATCAATGCGTCGCCCAGGCACGGGCCCAAGGTACACAACCCGGTGGTGATGTCAAACAGCGCACCGTGGGCCGCGCAGACGATGCGATCACCCACCGCATTCAGGTACTTGTCCTTGCGCCATGCCATGGGGGTGTCCAGGTGGGGGCACAGATCGGCATAGGCGTACAGCCGCTCGCCCTGGCGCACGATGAGCACCGTGTCCTGCCCACGGCCTGCGGGGTCAAAGCCCCGCGACTCGCCATCGGGCAGATCGTTCCAGTGGCAGAGCTTCATGGTCGGCTCTCAGTGCGGTGCACCCGCAGGTGGCGGGCCCGAAGGCGCCCACTTCTCGCGGTGTTGAAAGAGGAAGAGCTGCGAAGCATCGGCACTCATCGGCACCTCGCGCGCGGCCCAGGTGTCGTCATGCTGGTCCATGTCGGCGTCGTACTCCACGTGGCAGCCCAGGGGCGAGTTGAAGTACCAGAACCAGTTGCTGCCAAACTTGTGGCGCCCCGGCCCCCAGAAGCTCTGGTAGCCCTTCTCGACAAAGCGGGTGCCGGCCAGCAACACATCGGTAGGGCCACCCATGTGGAAGGTGAAGTGTTCGCAGCCCTTCATGAACGGCGGTGTCTGGATCATGAACAAGGTGTGGTGGTCTTGCGTGCCCGCAGGGCGCAAGAACGGTCCCACACCCGTGAAGCGATCGGTGCACACAAATCCCAGTCGGGCATAGAACGCCTCGGCCTTGGCCGCGTCGGGCACGAAATACACCACATGCGACAGCGAACGGGGCCGCGCCGCCATGTCGGGCGACAGGCCCAGGGCGTTGGGCCCACGCTGCGGGACGGCACCGGGCGCGTTCACGGCCTCGGCAGGTAATGCCAGCGGCTTGCGCACCGTGACCTGGAAAGCGAGGGCAAAGCCCAAGTCATCGGTGGTGCGCAGCACGCCGCCCTGGCGCACCACGGCGCGGTCGCGCGCCAGCTCGGCTTCGATGGCGTCGAGCGTGGCCGCATCTGCGACCCCGTAGACCGTTTCGCGCAACATGCTGGCAGTGCCCAGCGCGGGTGGCAGGGAAGGATCGCCCTGGGAGCGGATCTCCACGCACGTGCCGTCCAGCGCTTCAAAGCGCCCACCAGCAGCGGTGACGCCCACGGGAGTGAGTCCGTAGTCGGTGAGGTACTGGGCGCAGGCAGCGACGTCGTCCACGCCAAAAACGAGCGCGTCGGGTCCAATGATGTTCATCTGTTGATCCTTGGTTGTAGAGGTTGTCAGGGCAGGTGCGGGGCTCTCAGGCGGTATGACCACCCAGGGTCTGGGCCACCCAGTCAGCGATGTAGTGGCCGGCGTTGATGCTGTTGTCAAAGCTGGCGTGCTGCGACCCACCCTCGCGGTCGGTGAACACCTTGAGTTCGCGCTGGGGGCTGTTGACCAGCTGCTCGTAGGTGCGGTGCGCCCACTTGAGCGGGATCTGCGAGTCGCGCTCGCCGTGCGTCACCAGGAAAGGCACCTTGATCTTCTCGACCACACCATCGAGGTGCACGTTTTCCGCGATGCGCATGAAGTCGTCCACGTCCTTGGCGCCCCAGACCCAGCACACGTGAGCCCAGTAGTGCGGCACGGGGAAGTCGCCCTCTTTCTCCAAGCGGCGCTTTTGCACATCACGCCAGTCGTGGTTGGCGCCCCAGGCCACGCCACAGGCAAAACGCGGCTCCATGGCCACGGCGCGCGGGCAGTAGTAGCCGCCCAGCGAAACGCCCTCGCAGCCGATGCGCTTCGGGTCCACGTCGGGGTGATGTTCCAGCCAGTCCACCACGCGGCTCGCCCAGTGTTCGGTGTCGTACCGTGCCGTCAGCCCGTGCAGCCGCAGCGCCTCGCCGGTGCCTGGCTGGTCCACCACCAGAGAGGACACGCCGCGTTGGGCCAGCCATGCGGGCAACCCGACCAGGTACTTCATTTCCTTGGTGGAGTCGAGGCCATTGAGTTGCACCAACAAAGGCGCGCGCTTGCCCGGCTGCAGGCCGTGGGCCGGGTAGTACAACGCGGACAGGTGGGTGCCCTCGTAGGGAATCTCCACACGTTGCACCCGGTCGCCCAGCAACTGCGAACCCTTGAGAAACAACTCCAGCTCGCGCTGATAGACGGCAAGCCGCCCGGGCGCGTTGTGCGCCTGCAAGCGCTCGGCGGTGATCAGATAGCTGGAGGCGCGGCGGTATTTCTCGCCAGCGGAATACAGCCAGCCGCGCGCTTCATCTTCTTCGGCCAAGCCGCAGAGCTTGTCCGCCATGCGCACCCAGGTTTCACGGAAGGCTTGCGTGCCAGCGGCATCGGGCGCCTTGGCGGCCTCTTGCAGCGGAGCGCACATCTCCTCAATTTCACCGATGCGTGCGCCCATCTCGATGGCCAGATCGACCGAGAGGTTCCAGACGTAGTTGGTAGGAAAGTACTTGAACATAGGATCACTTTGCGGGGGCTTGGGAGGCACGCGGGCCAATGCCCAGCGTGCCAAAAAAGACGGCCGTGGGCGCGTCGGAAAAGTCAGGGACAAAGCGGAAGGACTGGATCCGCCCATCGGTCACACGGAGCACATCGCGGCCCACGATGCGTTCCACACCGGCACGGCGATACAGCTCGCTGCGCACCTCCAGCAGCGCAGACACCCGGTCCCCATCCACCTCGGTGCTCAGCACAGACAAGCGGGCCTGCGGCCGAACCACCGTGGCGTCGATGTAGTGCGCCAGGCAGCTGGGGTTGTCCATGGCCGGAGTGCAGCCGGGAAAATCCGATCGCTCCACCTCCGGCGCGATGAGCGCGCGCACGGCGGCCATGTCACCCGCATGGACTGCGGCGATATAGCGATCAAGCACTGCGGCCGGTTGGGGGCTGGGCTGGGCCTGTGCGCTGACGCATGCCAGCAACAGACCGGCAGCAACGCACATCGTGTGGGTCGTGGTCATGGTTCGTCCTCGTTGTCAATCAATGAGCGCCTTGCGGTACCCCGTGCACGTCGCGCGCGGTTGCACGGGCGTTGGCGACGGGCGCCGCAGGCTTGAGTAAAAAGTGGGCCAGTGCGGGCAACAACACCAGGGCTCCCAGCATGTTCCAGAGGAACATGAACGCCAGCAGCAAACCCATGTCGGCCTGGAACTTGATCGGGCTCGCCACCCAGGTGATCACGCCCACAGCCAGCGTGACGCCCGTCAGCATCACGACCTTGCCGGTGAACAGCAGGGCGCGGTAGTACGCCTCCGACAGGCTCTTGCCTTCGCGCAGTTGCGACAGCGTGATGGACAGGATGTAGAGCGCGTAGTCCACGCCGATGCCCACGCCCAGCGCAATCACCGGCAGCGTGGCGACCTTTACGCCCATGCCCAACGCCACCATCAACGCTTCGGCCAGGAAGGACGTGACCACCAGCGGCAGCACGGCCACCACCACCGCCTTCCACGAGCGGAAGGTCACAAAACACAGCACGACCACCGCCCCGTACACCATGAGCAGCATGGTTCGCCACGCGTCCTTGACCACGATGTTGGTGGCCGCCTCAATGCCCGCAGACCCGGCGGCCAGCAGAAACTGGGTGTCTGCCGTGTTGTTGCGCTGGGCAAAGGCCTCGATGTGGCCCACGACGCGCGCCAGGGTGTCGGCCTTGTGGTCGCGCAGATAGACGTACACCGTCAACAACCCACAGGCATCGTTGTAGAGCCCACGGGGTGCGCTGGCCGTCACGGTGTTGAGCATGTCCTGGTTGGGCAAGAACTCGTACCACCGTGGGTTGCCTTCGTTGAGGCCCGACAGCACCCGGCGGTTGAGCAGAGAGAGCGAGTTGGTGCTCTCCACGCCGTCGATCTGGCGCAGCTCCCATTCGAGCGCATCGACCTTGTTCAGCGCATCGAAGTGGGAGCACTGGCCCTCAGGCGTCTTGACCATCACCGCCAGCACGTCACTGCCTGCGCCATAGGCTGCGTTCATGAATCCCACATCGCGGTTGTAGCGGCTGTCTGCGCGCAACTCGGGCGCCCCCGGGTCCAGGTCGCCAATCTTGAGCTGCGTGCTGACAAGAAAGCCCCCCACCCCCATGACCATCCCGGCGGCAACGGCCACCGTGGCCCAGGGCCGCTGGGTGAAGCGGTCGAGCAGAGCCCACAGCGGGTGTTTGGCAGCGCCTGCCGCATCGGCCTGCTCGGCGCGCAGGCTGCGCTCGGCAGCCACCGTACTGACACCGGTGTAGCTCAACAATATGGGCAACAGGATCAGGTTGGTGAAGATCAGCACGGCCACGCCAATCGACGCGGCAATCGCCAGTTCACGGATCACCTGGATGTCGATGACCAGCAGCACGGCAAACCCCACCGCGTCTGCCAGCAGTGCCGTCAAGCCCGCGAGGAACAGGCGCCGGAAGGTGAACCGCGCCGCCACCAGTTTGTCCACGCCCCGTCCCACGTCCTGCATGATGCCGTTCATCTTTTGCGCACCATGGCTCATGCCGATGGCAAACACCAGAAACGGCACGAGGATGGAATAGGGGTCTAGTGCATACCCCAGCAAGGGCAGCAGGCCCAGCTGCCACACCACGGCCACCAGCGACGCCAGCACCACCAGCAGCGTGGAGCGGATGCAGCGCGTGTACCAGAACACCATGCCCGTGGCGATGGCTACCGCGATGGCAAAGAACACCAGCACGGCCCGCACGCCATCAATCAGGTCGGCCACGATCTTGGCAAAGCCGGTGATGTGGATCGCCACGCCTTCGGCCTCGTACTTGCCGCGCAGCGTCTCCAACTGCCGCGACAGCAGGGCGTAGTCGAGCGACTGGCCCTGGGCATCCTTGGCCAGCAGGGGCACAAAGATCACGGTCGATGTGGCATCGCGCGCTACCGTCTGGCCGATCTCTCCGGAGCGCGCCACGTTCGCCGCGAGTTGCTGCAGCTTGGCTGACGATCCATCAAAACCATCGGGAATGACCGGCCCGCCTTCCAGGCCCTCTTCGGTGACACCCACCCAGCGTGTGGTGGGGGTCCACAGCGACTTCATCCGAGCACGGTCCACACCCGGCAGCAGGAAGACTTCGTCAGACAGGCGGCGCAGGGTGTCCAGGTACTGCGCGTCATAGATGTTGCCCTGGGGGCGGGCAACGGCCACGCGCACCGCATTGCCCAGGCCACTGAGTTCCGACTGGTAGGCCAGAAAATTCTGGATGTAGGGGTGACTCGTGGGAATAGTCTTTTCAAAGCTGGCATTGAGCTGAAGCCGCGTGGCCTGCCAACCCAGCAGGGCAGTGACCAGGGCACACAGCAACACGACTACGGCTCGGTGGTTGAACAGCGCGCGCTCGATCAACGAGCCCGAGCGGGTATCGAAGGAGGGCACGCTCATGGCCGTGCCTTCTGTGCCACCACAGGCACTACACCGGCTACGCCCAGTGCGAGCAAGGGGCCCTCACGCTGCGGCAGCAGCGCCGACGGCACGGGTACGGGCGCCGCGTTCAGGGGCACCAGTGCCTCGCCCTGCTGGCGTAGCACTGCGCCCGCCTGTGTGGCAAACCACAGTCCGCCATTGCCGTCGTCGGCCACGGCGGTGATCGCGCTCTGGGTGGGCGATGCCAGCTGCAACCAGGTGTTGCCCGCATCGCCCGAGCGCCAGGCATTGCCCCGCAGGCCCGCTAGGACCACACGCCCGTTGGCGTTCAGATCGCCCGCAAACCAGCTGCCCTTGTAAGGCGATGGCAAAGCCTCAAACGTAATGCCGCCATCGCTGGAGCGGGCGAGCAGCCCCTGCTCTCCCGCCAGCAGCAGGGTATTGCCCTGGCGCCGCGCCACGTACCAGTGCAGGGACTTGGGATTGGGCAACCTGCCCATCCAGGGCGCCCAGGTCTGTCCACCATCGGCGGTGTAGAAGGCCAAGCCATAGGCGCCCACCGCCAGCATGCGCTGGGCGTCCCACACCACCACATCCATGAAGGGCTTGTCCGGGCCATCGGCCATCAGGCGCTCTGCGGCCTGCAGCGCCTGGGGCGTGGTAGCGGCCGCCTTGGCCAGCGCGGCCAGGCGCCGGCCGTCCAGCCGCAGCACCCAGCTGGCGCCAGCATCGGCCGTAGTCAGCACCGTGCCGCCATGCCCCACGGCCACACCGTGGCGTTCGTCCGCGAAGCGCACCATCGTCAGGCTCACACTGACCGGGCAGGCCGCCTGTTGCCAAGTCACGCCCCGGTCGTCGGACAGCGCGACCACTCCGCGCTCGCCCACCGACACCAGCCGCTGCCCTGCAGCGGCAGCTGCCAGTAGCACGGCGCGCTGAGGTACCTTCACGCTCAGTGCGGGGCGCTGAAGTGCATCCCCCACTTGTGCGAAGGCGCAGCCCGCCCCCGCCGCAGCGATGGCTGCAGCTACATAGATCGCAATACGCATGGTTCCGTCCCGCTCAGCGGACACCCTCGCCCGCCATGGCATCGGGCGAGAAGAAGCTGTCCGGGCGACGCGGCACGATCTTGTAGTGCTGGTTGCGCTCGTTGACCACGCCGCTGGCATACCAGGCACCAGAGATCAGGTCGTTGAAGCCCCACTGCTGCTGCGGCGTGGTGGCAGGAAGGTCAGGCATCACCACCGGGTGGGACCAGATGGTCTTCCACAGCTGGCCCTTGGCATCCCAGCGGTCGCCCAGCACGGCCACCCAGGTGTCTTCGTCCACGTAGTAGCGGCTCTTGGGTGCCTGGTGGCGCTGGCCGGGCTTGAGGGTGGCCTCCACCACCCACACGCGGTGCAGCTCCCAGCGCACGTGGTCGGGGTTCAGGTGATTGGCCAGCAGCACATCGCTGTCCTTGGTGGGCGTATGCAGGCGGTTGCTGTTGTAGGGGATCAGCATCTCCTGCTTGCCCACGACCTTCCAGTCAAAGCGGTCGTTGCGCCCGGCAAAGACGTCGATTTCGTCGAAACTTGCCACACCTGCGGTGGCAGGCGTGGGCGTGTCGCAGCAGGCATTGGGCAGCTTGCGCACGCGGCGCTGCCCCGTCAGGTACACCCACGATGCGCTCTTGTCCTGGTCCAGGTGCGACCGGCCTGTGATGGCCTCGCCCGCACGCACCGGTGGGCCGCTGTTGACCAGGCGGATGGTCCAGTACTCGCCCGTGAACTTGTCGTGCTGCCCCTGGGCGTAGTAGGGCATCTGGAAGTCGCCGCGCCCCTCCACCGACAGCACGCGCTGGCCGTTGGCCGTGCCCAGGTAGCCCCGGAAGTCGGCCTGCCAGGCCTCGCCGCGCCAGTGCAGTTCGTGGTTGGCCATGATCTCCTCGCCGGTCTTGGGGATGGGGAACGGAATGCCACCGTAGGCACCTGTGACCTTCTCGCCATCGAGCTTGGCCTGCACGGCATTCTTGGCTGTGTAGTCATAAACCCACTGCGGCGCAGCGGCGGTGCGGTGCGTTTTGTATACATCGACCCGGAAGGTCTGGGGGTATTTTTTAAGCAGGGCCTGGGTGCCTTCGGTCAGCTTGCTCGCATGTTCGGCCATGTTGGCGGCGGTGACGCTGTACAGCGGCTTTTCGCCCGCGAACGGGTCGCCCCGGCGCCCGCCATTCTGGAACCCCGCGATGGGGGTGGTGTAGCCACCACTCCACGCGGGGATGGTGCCCTCCTTGTTGCCCGCGCGCTCGGCCCCCAGGGGAGTCAGCTCGGTTTTGAGTTTGGCGGCTTCCTCGGCGCTCACGGCGGCGTGTGCAGCGCTCAGGGCCACAGACGACAGCAGGCAGGCGCCCGCGATGTGCAGGTAGTGCTTCATGACAGAGTTCCAGATCAAAATGTGGTGCGGACCGAGAGCGTCAGCGAGTTGCGGTCTTTGAGCGCTTGCTTGTATTGCGCGTTGTTGGCGGCATCGAGCGTGGGCGCGGCCTTGCCCAGGTAATGCACATAGTTCAGCGACACGTTCCATGTGCCCAGGTACACCCCGGCCAGACCGAGGTTGATGTCGCCGCCCTTGTCCACCCCAAACCCCGGGCCGACGGCTGACGAGGCGCCGAACGTGTAGCCCATGCCGATGGAGGGGGTGAGATCCAGACCCGGCAGCACCTGCCGGTAGCTGGGCGAATACACCATGCGCACGCCAGTGGCCGATTTGTCGGCATTGGGGTTGAGCATCTGCGCATTGCGTGTGACCTTGGTGCGCTGGTTCCAGGCCACCTCGCCCACAAAGGACGCTTCGCGCGATATCCACGAAGGGCCCAGCGATGCGATCCAGGACACTTGCGCGTGCGCGGTCTCGCCCACCGCGTAGCCCGGGTTGCTGTTGTTGTTGAGGCCCGCATTCACGCCAATGGTGGCCAGGGTGGACTGCCCAGAGCTGGCCAGGGGCGCGTTGTGGCGCACCGAGACTTCCCCCGCCAGGCCCCAGTTATCTATCGTTTTGGAGAAGCTGGCGCCATAGGCGCGCACGCCCTCGTGGTACATCCAGCGGTAGCTGCTGGCCCTCAGCGCGGGAGGCAGGCCTACCAGCACGTTGTTGATGTTGCTGGGGGTGGTGGCGTGGTAGCGGATGGCATAGAAACCCAGATCGGTGTCGATGGACTCGACCCGCCAGCGCAGCTGCAAGCCGCCCTGGCCCGAGTTCTTGGCATCCAGGTCTGCCTGCCGGATGAAGGTGCCCGTGGGCCCCGCATTGATGCGCTCTGCACCCGGGCCCAGCGAATCACTGGTCGAGAGGTAGGCCCCCACGGGCATCAGCCGGGTCTTCTCCCACTCGTAGTTCACATACGCGCCCACCGTCACGTCGGACGACAGCTGCATCTGCCCCGAGACCTTGCCGGTCGGCCGGGCCACTTCCTTGAAGGTGGAGTTGGGTACCGACAGCAGCTTGATCAGGTCCAGCGGGGCCTGGCCGCCCGCGATGCCATTGGCGCCAAAGAACAGGCTCTCTCCCCACAACAGGGTGTGGCGGCCCAGGCGCACCGTGGCGGGCTTGTCGGCCACATCAAAGCGCCCGTACACAAAGGCGTCCAGCAGCTCGGCCTTGCGCCCCATGAGCTTGCGGGTCTCCGCCGGAAACTCGCTCGCAGGGCTGTGGTTGGAGGTGGCGCTGGTGTTGTCCGTGTGGCTGTTGTAGGCCTGGTCGTACCAGGCCGCCGCACTCAGGCGCGCACCGTAGCTGGGGCCGGTCAGATCCAGCTCGCTGAGCAGGTCCACGCGGTTGGACACCACACCACGCTTGAAATTGTTGTTCCCGTCGTTCTGGTTGGCCGTCACGGGCAACACGGAAGACAACTCAGGCAAGGCCGTGTTGAGGCGTCCGGTGAGGCTGTATTTGACGGTGTTGTCCCAGCGCAGCTTCCAGTCGGGGTTGCCAGTGTCCAGCTCGACAGCGGAAACACAGGGGGTGACAGCCAGAGTGGCAAGGGCCAGCGTGAGGCGGCTTCTGCGGCTTTGGGCAGCACCCCGCCGCACTGCGCCTGATGGGCAGTGTTTCATCATTTGTCTCCGTTCTGTTTTTTTGGGAATCTGATGACCAAAGGGGCTGGACATCGGTTCGGTGGCTACTGTAGGGAGTAAGCTCGCATTCGAAAAATGGATTTTTCAGATTTCATCAATTGATATCGCGAATATCAATGTTTACCCGTAGCTCATGCGATTCAACAAACTCGACCTGAACCTGCTGGTGGCGCTGGACGCGCTGCTGACCGAACGCAATATCAGCCGCGCGGGTGAGCGCATCCACCTGAGCCAGCCCGCCACCAGCAATGCGCTGGCGCGGCTGCGTACGTATTTCGACGATGAGTTGCTGGTGCCGCAGGGCCGTCAGATGGTGTTGACGCCCCGCGCCGAGGCGCTGCTGGACCCGGTGCGTGAAGTGCTGATGCGCATCGACAGCACCATCGCTGAGAAGCCCCGCTTTGACCCCTCTACCGACACCCGGAGCTTCACGCTGCTGGTGTCAGACTTCACCACCACCGTGTTCATGCAGCCGCTGATCGAGAGGCTGTTTCACGAAGCGCCCGGGGTGCAAGTGCATCTGCGGGCGCAAAACGCCCGCCCTGTGGAACAGCTGGAGGAGTACGGGGCCGACATGCTCATCATCCCCGAGCAATATGTGTCGGCCAAACACCCGAGCATGACGCTGTTCGAGGAGACATACATGTGCGTCACCTGGACGGGCAACCCTCACATCCAAGGCCAGCTCAGCTTTGACGACTACCTGGCGGCGGGACATGTGGTGGCCGACTACTCCGGCGCGCGGCAGATCCCCGCGTTCGATGGCTGGTTTCTGGAGCGCTTTGGCGTCAAGCGCCGCATCGAAGTCACCGCGCCCACCCTCGCATCCCTGCCCAGCCTGGTGATCGGCACAGCACGCATTGCCACCGTGCACAAGCGCCTTGCTCAACGCGCGCTGCAGTACGGGCTGCCCATCCACGTATGGGAGCCCCCCCTGGAAATCCCGGTGATGCGCCAGACCCTTCAATGGCACCGCCATCGGGACAAGGACCTGGCTCTGCAGTGGTTGCGCGAGCGCGCGATCGAGGTGGCTGCGCTTATTTAGAACCTGTTCAAGATTTTTTCAGGATCGCACAAGGCCCTTGCCGGGATGGGATGCAAGGCGCAAGGCGCGCGAGAAATGTCTTGTTTTGATCGATATCCGGCCCATCGGTACCGGCCACCCCCAGCATGCCCACGCACAATCTCCCCATCCAGCCAGACCCTTCTACGGCCTCACCATGAATTTGCCCCTGCGCCCCCGTGACCTTGCCCTCGCCCTGCTCGTCATCGTCGTCTGGGGGCTGAACTTTGCCGTGATCAAGGTGGGCGTGGCCGACATCCCTCCCATGCTGCTGGGCGCGCTGCGCTACCTTCTGGCGGCGTTTCCGGCGCTGCTGTTCGTCAAGCCACCCAAGGTACCGCTGCGGCTGTACCTGCTGTACGGCATGACCATGGCCGTGGGCCAGTTTGCCCTGCTGTTCACCGCCATCCACATGGGCATGCCTTCGGGCCTGGCCTCGCTGGTGCTGCAGGCGCAGTCGTTCTTCACGCTGCTGCTGGCAGCCTGGTGGCTGCGTGAGAAATGGCTGGGCAACCAGGTGGCGGGCCTGGCGCTGGCAGGCGTGGGGCTGGTGCTGATTGGCAGTGCACATGGGGCCTCCATGCCGCTGGCGGGCTTCGCGCTGACCGTGGCGGCGGCAGCGCTGTGGGGCTGCGGCAATATCGTGACCCGCGCCGTGGGGCGTTATGGGCCGATGAACCAGTTTGCCTTCATCGTCTGGTCCAGCCTGGTGGCGCCCCTGCCGTTTGTGGCCCTGGCGCTGGTGATGGACGGCCCCAGTGCTGTGCTGGCAGCGGTGCAAAACCTGTCGCTGAAATCCATGGCCGCCGTGGCCTACATCGCGTGGATCTCCACGCTGCTGGGCTTCGGGCTGTGGACCTACCTCATGTCGCGCTACCCCGTGAACCGTGTGGCGCCGTTCACGCTGCTGGTGCCCGTGGTGGGCCTGACCACGGGCTGGGTGGTATTTGGCGAGCAGTTGCTGCCTGTGCACTTTGCGGGCGCCGGGCTGCTGATGGCGGGGCTGGTGGTCAATCTGTTTGGCGGCACCGCCTGGACGGCGGTGATGGGGCGGCTGCGCGGGGCGCAATAAAGAAATGGGGCTTGCGCTACACCGCCAGCGGCAGCTCGGTGGTCGAAAGCACATTGCGCAGCACCATGAATGAGCGCACCTGCCGCACGCCCGGCAGGTAGAGCAGTTGCTCGGCGTGCAGGCGATTGAAGCTGTCGTTGTCGCGCGTGCGCACCAGCATGAAGTAGTCAAACTCGCCAGTGACTACATGGCATTCCATGCAGCCCGACACCTTGGCCGCCGCCTTTTCAAATTCGGCAAACGACTCGGGCGTGGAGCGGTCCAGCACCACACCAATCATCACCAGCATGCCCGCCCCCACGGCCTGGGGGTTGAGCAGCGCGACCACCTTGTCGATGAGCCCCAGGCGCTTGAGACGCTCCACCCGGCGCAGGCAGGCGGGTGGGCTCAGGTGCACCTTTTCGGCCAAAGCCACGTTCGACAGCGACGCGTCGCGCTGCAGCTGGCGCAAGATGGCTTTGTCGGTGCGGTCCAGTTCGGCCGAGACATCGGCCTGCGGCACATTCTTGACACGAACTTTTGTTGCGCACATAGATTATTCAGAGAAATATTTTCCACTCATATTCTCTTCCATAAACCTTAAACTCCGTAATTCGAACAAATTTTGCAACCACGTGATGCGCGCATTTTTCTACGATGAAGGCACTGCAAGCCCCCCGCTTGCGCCTTCTCTTCATCGACCGGAAACCGCCATGAACCTGCAGAAATTTGCCCGCCACCCGCTCACCTTCGGCCCCTCGCCCATCACACCGCTGCCGCGCCTTTCGGCCCACCTGGGCGGCAAGGTGCACCTGTACGCCAAGCGCGAAGACTGCAACTCGGGCCTGGCTTTCGGCGGCAATAAAACCCGTAAGCTCGAATACCTCATCCCCGAAGCGATTGCAGGCGGCTACGACACGCTGGTGTCGATTGGCGGCATCCAGTCCAACCAGACGCGCCAGGTGGCTGCCGTGGCCGCACACCTGGGCATGAAGTGCGTGCTGGTGCAGGAAAACTGGGTCAACTACTCCGACGCGGTGTACGACCGTGTGGGCAACATCGAGATGAGCCGCATCATGGGCGCCGATGTGCGCCTGGATGCTGCGGGCTTCGACATCGGCATCCGCCCCAGCTGGGAGCAGGCCATGGACGATGTGAAAAAGGCCGGTGGCAAGCCCTTCCCCATCCCGGCCGGTTGCTCCGAGCACCCGTATGGCGGCCTGGGCTTTGTGGGCTTTGCCGAAGAGGTTCGCCAGCAAGAGAAGGAGCTGGGCTTCCAGTTCGACTACATCGTCGTGTGCTCGGTCACGGGCAGCACGCAGGCCGGCATGGTGGTGGGCTTTGCGGCCGATGGCCGGGCGCGCAAGGTGATCGGCATCGACGCCTCGGCCAAACCCGAGAAGACCCATGCGCAGATCCTGCGCATCGCCCAAAACACCGCCAAGCTCGTGGAGCTGGGCCAGGAGTTGACCGCCGAAGACGTGGTGCTGGACACCCGCTACGGCGGCCCTGAGTACGGCCTGCCCAACGAGGGCACGCTCGAAGCCATCCGCCTGTGCGCGCGCCAGGAAGGCATGCTCACGGACCCGGTGTACGAAGGCAAGTCCATGCACGGCATGATCGACATGGTGCGCAAGGGCGAGTTCCCCGAAGGCTCCCGCGTGTTGTACGCGCACCTGGGAGGCGTGCCAGCGCTCAACGCCTACAGCTTTCTTTTTCGCAATGGCTGATGCGTCCAGCGAGCAGCACCGGCTGGCACCGCTGGCCGGGCTGTCGTTGATCTGAGTGGCCCTGGCCTCGATGCTGGAGGCCGACGCTTTTCCCCTCCAAGGAGTGCCCCATGAAGTGCTTGCAGATCGACAGACGACGTAGCGTGATCCTCTTGGCAGCAGCCCTCACGGGGCTGGGACTCGGCACGCCGTGGCTGGCGCTCGCCGAAGGCTATCCGGCCAAGCCGATACAGCTCATCGTTCCCTTCCCGCCAGGGGGCGCCGTGGACATCGTGGGTCGGACGATCAGCAAGAAGCTGGGCGACCGCCTTGGCCAGCCCATCGTGATTGAGAACAAGGCGGGTGCAGGCACTGTGGTCGGAGCGGCCCTCGTGGCCAACGCACCCGCCGATGGCTACACGCTGTTGATCAGTTCGGGCTCCACGTTCACCGTGAATCCGTCGCTCAATGCCAAGCTGCCCTACGACCCCGTCAAGAGCTATGAGCCCATCGGCATGGTGGCCCGCGTGCCCCTGATCCTGCTGGCAAACCGCGAGGTGCCGGTGGGCAATCTCAAGCAGCTGATCGGGGCGGTGCAGCGCGCTCCCGACAAGTTTTCCTACGGCTCCTTTGGCAACGGCACCACCGGCCACTTCGCGGCAGAGCTGACGTGGTCTGCCGCCGGCATCAAGGTGATGCACGTGCCCTACCGAGGCAGCGCGCCCGCCATGAGCGACCTGATGGGCGGGCAGATCCCGTTCACCATCGACACCGTGGCCGCAGCGCTGCCACAGCTCAAGGCGGGCAAGATCAAGGCCATTGCCGTCACGGGTGCAACGCGGGCCACGCAACTGCCCGACGTGCCTACGGTGGCGGAAAGTGGCTTCCCCGGGTTCTCGGCCGACTCCTGGCTGGCCGTGGTTGCGCCACGCGGCTTACCCGCCGAGGCCAAGGCCAAACTGCACAAGGCCCTGGCCGACACCCTGGCGGACGCGGAGGTCCGCAGCAAGCTCATCGCCGCCGGGCTGGAGCCGTCGTACGCCACGGGCGATGCCGTGCTCACGCAGATCGAAGACGAGTTGCCACGCATGCGTGCAATTGCACAGCGCGCGCAGATCCGCGCGGATTGAACGCCGCGCGAGGCCCCTTGCCTTTGGCCCTTTTGGACTCTCAGCCCCGCAGCCAGGCCAGCATGTGCGGATAGGCCGGGGTTCCGCCCGGCAGGACCTGCGCGGGCAGCAGGGTGAGCCCCGCAGCGGCCAGGCCCGAGGCGCCCAGGTACACCCCCAGCTCAAAGGTGGTGCGCAACCCGACGGAGCGCCCGTGGTAACCGCCGTCATGGAACAGCACGGCGGAATCCAGCCCCAGGTGCCGAGTGGCCGCCCAGGCCCAGGCCGTGGCTTCGATCTCACCACCGTGGGCCACCTCGGGCAGGTCCTGCAGCGCATCATCCAGGGTGGATCGCAGCGCTGTGGGTACCACCGCTAGGTGGCCCGCTTCATGCAGCAGGTCTCCAGGCCAGCGCAGCCGCGCCCGGTCCACACGCAGGCCACCCCGCTCGATGCGGACGCCGGGTAGAAAACTGCCTTCGGGGACCTCGGCCTCGCAGACCGCAAGGCCGATGCTGCGCAGGAATTCCAGGATGCGGTCCGTCAATGCGCCGTGGTCCGCCGCTGCCGCTGCAGCGTTGGAGGATTCATCGCGGCTCATGCTTGCAGCAGGTCCGCCACCTGGGTGCGCAGCAGCGCGGGCTGCACCTGCGTCGATGCCACCGGGCGGCCCACATTGAGCCCCACACGGCTGAAAAATCCCCGCCGGAACGGTCGCACCATGGCGCCGCCCTGCTCGATACGGCTGAAGTACGAGCCCCACAAATTGGTCAGCGCCATAGGGATCACCGGGGCTTCAACACCCTCTGCGCGAGCGCGCTCGATGATCTTCATGATGCCGCCCTTGAACTCCTGCAGCTGCCCGTCCTTGGTGATTCCACCTTCAGGGAAGATGGCCAGCAGATCGCCCTCGCGCAGCACCTGCGCGGCGCGGTCGAAAGCGGCTTCGTAAGTCTTGGGGTCTTCCTTGTAGGGTGCAATCGGAATCGCCTTGGCGAGGCGAAACAGCCAGCCCAGCACCGGCACGCGGAAGATGCGGTGGTCCATCACGAAGTAGATGGGGCGCGGGCTGGCCGCCATGAGCAACACGGCATCGACAAAGCTCACGTGGTTGCAGGCCAGGATGGCCGCGCCCGCCGAAGGCAGGTTCTCGTCGCCCTGCACCTTGAAGCGGTACACGAAGCGCGACGACACCCAGGCCACAAACCGCAGCAGGTACTCGGGCACCAGCATGAAGATATAGAACGCCACCACCGCGTTGGCGATGCCGGTGAACAGGAAGATCTGCGGCACCGTGAAGCCCGCGCCCAACAAGGCACCGGCGATGAGCGAGCTGGCGATCATGAACAGTGCGTTCAGGATGTTATTGGCCGCGATGATGCGTGCGCGGTGCGTGGGCTGGCTGCGCATCTGGATCAGTGCGTACATGGGCACGCTGTACAGGCCCGCAAACAGGCTCAGCAGCAGCAGATCCAGCATCACACGCCAGTGCGCGCCCTGGGCCATGAAGGCGGCCAAGCCCATGATCTCGGCAGGGGGCAGGTTGCGCGAGGCGAAGTACAGGTCGATGGAGAACACGCTCATGCCGATGGCGCCCAGCGGCACCAAGCCGATCTCGACATGGCGGCGCGAGAGCACCTCGCACAGCAGCGAACCGATTCCGATGCCGATGGAGAACACCACAAGGAGCAGCGACGCCACCTGTTCGTTGCCGTGCAACACCTCCTTGGCCAGGCTCGGAAACTGGCTCAGAAACACGGCGCCAAAGAACCACATCCAGCTGATGCCGAGCAGCGAGCGGAACACTGCGACGTTCTCGTGCGCCAGTTTCAGGTTGCGCCAGGTTTCCGTGAAGGGATTCCAGTTGATGGTCAGGCCGGGGTCGGTGGCGGGCAGCGAGGGAATGAACTGCGCGACCGCGCGCCCGGCCAGGGCCGCCACCACGCAGGCCACGGCCACCGTGGTGTGGCCAATGCCCGGGATGGCCACCAGCAGGCCACCGGCCACGTTGCCCAGCAGGATGGCCACAAAGGTGCCCATCTCCACCATGCCATTGCCGCCGGTCAGCTCACGTTCGTTGAGCACCTGGGGCATGTATGCGAACTTCACGGGGCCGAACAGCGTGGAGTGCACGCCCATCAGAAAGGTACACAGCAGCAAGACGGGCACGTTGTCCGTCATGAACCCGAAGGCCGCCACCAGCATGATGGCGATCTCCATGTTCTTCACGAACCGGATCATCTTTGTCTTGTCGTACTTGTCGGTCAGCTGCCCCGAGGTGGCCGAGAACAGCAAAAACGGCAGGATGAACAGCGCACCAATCACCAGCCCCGCCATCGCTGGCGGTAGCCACGACACGCTGAGCTGGTAGGTCACCATCACGGTGAACGCGAACTTGAAGAGGTTGTCGTTGGCCGCCCCAGAAAATTGCGTCCAGAAGAACGGCGCAAATCGCCGCTGGCGCAGCAGGGCGAACTGGTTCGGGTCCTCATGCGTCGGCACTGGCGCCGCGCTGGCTGAGGGAGTCTCGGGGTGCATGCGTTTCTCCTCGTTTCCGATGGGTTGGCTTGTTGGAATTTTCCGTGCCCGCACTTCATGCGCCTTCATGGCTCTTCATGCGCGTGATCTGCGGGCAACACCCACGGCGTGGGCGCCATTCTGCCCGGACAGCGTGACGTGCGGCGCGCTCCGTGCAGCTCTGTTGTGCAATGCCGCCAGGGCCCCAGAACGTGTTTACGATCTTTTCGGGGCCGCGTTGGGACGCAATCGGGATGAGTGGATGCATCGGCTGCTTGCATGGGCTCGTGCCCATGCAAGCAGCCGGAGCGTCCAATCGCCCGATTTCGCCCCAACCCTTCGGGCAAGCACCTTGCCGGGCGGTCTGCGGCGTTGCAGCGCTTGTGGATAGCCGAGCTATCCACTGCGCACCACGCCTTGCATCCCATCCCGACAAGGTGCTTGCGCGGCCCTGAAAAGATCGTAAACACGTTCTTAGCACGGGCCAGGCGGCGCCAGCAGCAAATACATGTTTGATGCTGTGGCCTGACACCCACTGGTGGGTGGCATCAAACACCGCGTGGTCCGCCGCCTCGAACAACTTGGCCACGGCATACAGGCCAATGACCGCGCCCAAGTGCACCGCCAGCGCGCCATCGCGCCGGGGCAGACAGGCGAGCGCCAATACCACCAGCATGCCGCCCAGTTGCACTACGGCCCAGGGCATCAGGTTGCCGGTGTGTGCCCACCACAGCACGGCCAACGGCCCCGCCAGCAGCACCGCCCCCGCCATGGCCCAGCCTGCCCGTTCGCTCACGCGGCTGGCCGCCAGCCCCAGCAGTCCCGCAAACGGCAGCACCATGCCCAGCCGGTCCCACAGCAGGCCCGCGTCGTGCGGCTGCCCGTGGTACAGCATGGAGCCCGCTGCCGTGCACAGCAGTCCCGCAAAAAACAGCCCGGCCAGCCACCGCGACGCCACATCCAGGCCCACCGCCCGGCGCAGCATCACCAGCCCCCACACACCCGCCAGGGCAAAGGGCAGATTGCTCAGCACATCAAGCGCGCAAGGGATGCCCAGCCACGCACGCTGGTCGGCAAACGCGTGCTGGTGTTCGCTGGCGGGCAGCACCGGCCCCCAGACGGCCAGCGCGAACAAGGCGGCGGCGCCCAGCAGCAGGCCAGTCTCGGCCCGGTTGAGAGGAGTTGCGGAAGAAAACAACGGCATGGCGGAATTCCTGCGGAGTTGGAATGCCGCGCAGTGTGGGCAGGCCATCGCGTCCGGGCCCCACAAAAGTCGCACAAAGGGCTACCCACGCCACCTTGGGTATTGATAATTGATACCCAACACCCACCCATACCCGCCAACCGCCCACCAGCCATGAGCACCACCGCCGACCTCGTCACCGCCCTGAAAAAAGAACTCAAGACCGCGCAGATGACTTACGCCGACCTGGCCCAGGCGCTGGGCATGGCCGAGTCCAGCGTCAAGCGCATGCTGGCCAAGGGCGACATGCCGCTGTCGCGCATCGACGCCATCTGCCGTGCACTGGCGCTGGACTTTGCCGATCTGGCGCGGCGTGTGGCCGACGAACAGCCGCTGTTGAAAGAGCTGACACAAGAGCAGGAAAAAGCCGTGGTGGGCGACAAGAAACTGCTGCTGATGGCGATTTGCGTGCTCAGCCAATGGACGCTGGAGCAGGTGACCACCGCCTACCGCCTCACCGAGGCCGAGGGCATCAAGTACCTCGCACAGCTCGACCGCATCGGCATCATCGAGCTGCGGCCACTGAACCGCTACCGCCTCAAGCTGGCCAAGACCTTTCGCTGGCGCCCGCATGGCCCGGTGATGAACTACTTTCGCGACCACGCGTTGCTGGACTACTTCGCGGGCGGCTTTGACGGCGCGGGCGAAGGCGTGCTGCTGGTGCACGGCAACATCAGCCGCAGCCTGGCCCCTGCGTTCATGGAGCGCATGCAGCGCGTGGCCCAGGACTTTGCCCAGCAGCACCTGGCCGACCAGAAGCTGTCCGACCGCGAGCGCGAGGGCTACACCTTGCTGCTGGCGATGCGCAGCTGGGAGTTTGAGGCGTTTGCGTCCATGCGGCGCTGATTTACTCTTATTTTGATAGCTATCAGCGCTTTACCCAAAAGCGCTAGAGGCCAAAAACACCCTGAATTCATGAGTTGAGCACAGCGCCAGCAGCTGTGCTGTGCCACGCCCGCTTGACGCAACAAACAGAAAATACTATTCTTTAAATAACAAATTTTGTTTATTTAAAGATAGTCAAATGAAAACCACCCGCCAGCAACAAGACGCCACGCGCCGCCAGATCGTGGCCAGCGCGGTGGACCTCATGACCCGCCAGGGCTTTGACGGCACGACGATGAAAGACATCGCGCGTGCAGCAGGCATTGGCGACGCCACGATCTACAAATACTTCCCCACCAAGGACCGCATCGTGCTCGGCTACCTGGACGATGTGGTCCACCAGGCGCTGGCCGAAACCCTGCAGACGCCAGGCTTCGCGGGCTATCAGCTGCAGGAAAAGCTGCAGCGCCTGACCGACGCCGTGCTGGAGCGCCTGCTGGCCGACCGCGAATTTGTGGCCCAGGTGCGCAGTCTGGCGCGGCGCTCGCCGCTGTCGATGCTGGCCGAGCCCCTGGCGGCGCGCCAGAGCCTGCGCGAGGCCGTCGCCAGCTTTCTCGAAGCGGCAGAGGCCAGTGGCGAAATCGAGCCCTGCGACTTCAAAGGCATGGCGGGTGGGCTCTACACCGACTACCTGGCCGGTGTGGTGACCTACTGGCTGGCCGACACCTCCGACGAATTTGCCGACACCACGCAGCTGGTGGACCTTTCGCTGGGTGTGCTGGTGCAGGCACTGCGTGGCGGGCTCGTCAATCGCGTGCTGCAACTGGGCGGCTTTGTGCTGCGCAGCCAGATGGCCCGCATGGTGCAGCACAGCAGCGGCCTGATGGGGATGCTGCAGCTGGCCAAGCAGGCCATGGCCAGCGCGCCCTACAGCACTCCCCAGGCACACCAGGCCCACACGGCAAACGCCGGTTCACCCGCAGCGCCAGAGCCTTCCAAGCCGCCCCGTACGCCGCGCAAATCACGCGCAGCCAGCCCAGTCCCGCCCCCCAGCACCACCGCCAAGCCCGCCGCCGTACCACGCAAGAGGAAGTCCGCATGAACACCGCCCCCACCGTGCGCGAAACGCAGGTGCCCGCAGGCACCGCCATCCATGCAAGCTTGCCCGGCGCCCATTTTTTTGATGCCTACGAGGTGGCTGACGGCCAGCCATCCCACACCGCCCTGCAGGCCTGGCTGGACGTGGTGGCCCGCACGCCGCGCTGGACACAAATGCTCATGACCGTGCGCAACAAGCTGGTGCGGCTGGTGGGCCTGAAGGACCTGGGGCAACTGCACGATGGGTACCCGCCCGCCAGCGGCAGATCGCTGCGCGAGGCCAGCAGCTACCGTGTGGGCGACCGCGTGGGCATCTTCCGCATCCGCCACCTGAGCGACACCGAAGTCGTGATGGGCCAGGACGACAGGCACCTCGACGTGCAGGTTGCACTGACCAAGCACGGCGGACGGACCGAGACCTCTGGGCCGCCGACCATGGTGCTCAGCACCGTGGTGCACATCCACAACACGCTCGGGCATGCCTACATGGCGGTGGTGACCCCCTTTCACCGCCGCATTGCACGGGCCATGGTGCAACGCCTGGCAGACCATGGCACGCACTGAACCGCCGCGCACCGGCCGCCTGGCGCGCGGCACCATTACGGGCATCGCTGCCGCGCGCATCGGGATGGCCCAGCTGGGGCACCGCGTGCGCACGCCATCTGCCCAAGCGCAGGCCGACCACGAAGCCGCCCTCGGCCGCATCCTCTTTGGCGCGCTGGGCCAGTTGCGGGGCTCGGCGCTCAAGGTGTCGCAGTTGCTCAGCATGCACCCCGGCCTGCTGCCCGACGGTGTGCGGCAAGAGCTGGCGCGCGCCCACCACCAGGCCCCGCCACTCAACCGCGCGCTGGTGGGCCGCGTGTTCCGCCAAGCTTTCGGGCAGGAGCCAGAGGCACTGTTTGAACACTTCGAACCCACCGCCTTCGCCGCCGCCAGCCTGGGCCAGGTGCACCGCGCGCAGCTGGCAGGCCACGGCACGGTGGCCGTGAAGGTGCAGTACCCCGGCATCGCCGCCACCATCACCAGCGACATGCAGCTCATGCGCGCCGCGCTGCGCGCCCTGGCCCATACCGACATGCCGCTGCCCGCCAACACGGTGGTGGACAGCGTGATGACCGAGATCGAGGCCACGCTGCTGCGCGAGGTGGACTACCTGCAGGAGGCCGATCAACTGCAGTGGTTTGCACAGCACGCGGTGCTGCCGGGCGTGGTGCTGGCCCAGCCCATCCTGTCGCACACCCGGGCCCAGGTGCTCACACAGCAGTTTCTGCCGGGCCAGCATCTGCAGGACTGGCTGGCCTCGCAGCCCACGCAGGCGCAGCGCGACCGGGCCGGACAGCACCTGTGGGACTGGTTCATGCACTGCCTCTTTGTGCTGGGCCGAGTGCACGCCGATCCGCACCCGGGCAATTTCTTGTTCGCACCCGATGGCACCGTGGGCGTGCTGGACTTTGGCTGCACGCGCAGCCTGTCGGAGCACTTTCGCACCCAGGTGACAAAAGCATGGTCCGCCCTGCTGAGGCCTGCCACCGACCCACAGCGAGACGCGCTGGTGCTGCAGGCCTACCAGGCACTCGGACTCGTCAACGCCAGCCTCACCGTGCCGGCCTACACCGCCGAACTCGCGCCCGCACTGGCCGACATGCAGGCCTGGCAGATGGAGCCCTTCACGCAACCGGTTTTCGATTTTGGCGTCAAGACGCCGCCACCCATCACCGCCGGACGGCACCAGCGCATGCTGGGCAAGCACCTGGTGCAGGTGCCCGGCGAGATGCCCGCGTTCGAGCGCATGTGGATGGGCCTCATGCACCTGCTTACGGGGCTGGGCGCGCGTGTCCACACGCATTGCCCCGCCCTTCTTCCTTCATAGGACCCCACCCACATGACCTCACAGACCTCCCCCTCCCCTCGCTCTACGGCCATACCGTTTCGCAACCGCTGGAAGGGCCAGTGGATGCTGGCCGTGGCGGTGCTGCACACGCTGTATGCCGCCGTCGTGTTTCCGACCCAGCTGCAAGAGATCGTGCGGCGCGGCGTTTTCAACAGCGTACAAAAAGACCCGGCCGTGGGCGCCGTGGTCTGGTTTGTACTGTTCGGCGTGTTGTTCGCGTTGCTTGGCTGGGCCATCCTGCTGGCCGAACGCAACGCTGCCCTGGCGCCCGTTCCTTTGCGCGGGCTGGGTGCCGGGTTGCTGGTACTCACGGTGCTGGGCATTGTGCTCATGCCTTCCTCCGGCTTCTGGCTGGCGCTGCCGCCCGCGCTGGCGCTGTGCTGGCCCCAAAGCGCTGAAGGCGAAAAAGGCGGTTGATGCGCAGCGTCTGCACCTTCCACGGCCATCCTGATTGAACTAGAAACTGTCCATGAATACTGCGCTGGTACTGGCAGCCGGGGGCCTCGCCCTGGTGGGTGTTGCGCACTCGGTGCTGGGTGAATTGCTGGTGTTTCGCGCCCTGCGCACAGAGGGCATCGTGCCCACCGGCGGACGGCCCGTGCTGCGGGAGTGGCAGGTGCGCATTCTGTGGGGCACCTGGCACCTGACCACCGTGCTGGGCTGGGCCCTTAGCGCCTTGATGTGGCGCCTGGGGACCGCGCCCCTGGACGCGGACCTGGGAGCCTGGGTGGCCGATGTGGCCGGGGTCGCCACGCTGGCCAGCGGCGTGCTGGTGTTCTATGCCACTGAGGGCCGACACCCGGCCTGGTTTGCGTTGCTCGTGGTGGCGGCGCTGGTGTGGTGGCGCTGAAGGGCCGCACCACGTTCACGGGGTGGGCTGCTTGCCGGAAGTGTGAGAAAAATCACGGAAACCGCTGCTGCTCCTGCTGCAGGAAACACAACTTCACAAGACTTCGCAATTCGCCTACACCGGCTTGACGCAGCATCTGCACCATGAAGTCTCCGGTTCCGCAAGGAATCATTCTGAGGAGATCACCATGGCCCGCAATGCACTCGCCGCTGTTTCCATCGCCTTGCTGTCTCTGGGCGCCGCAACGGTGGCGCAGGCACAGACCAGCGCCACTGTTGTCATCCAGTCGGGGCAGCCCCACCACTACCAGGCGCCAGCTCCCATGGTGGTGCAATACGGCCCACCACCGCCCCCCCGCCATGAAGTGGCGCCCCGCCCTCGGCACAACATGGTGTGGGTGCCCGGCTATTGGGATTGGCGCGGCCACCGCCACGTCTGGGTCCAGGGCCACTGGGTGAAGGCGCGCCCTGGTTACTACTACCGCGAGCCGCGCTGGGTGGAACACGGCGGCCGGTGGGACCTGCGCCCCGGCCGCTGGGACCGTGATGGCGACGGCATCCCCAACCGCTATGACCGTGACCGCGATGGTGATGGTGTTCCCAACCGCTACGACCGCGATCACCACGACCGAGACCGCGATGGCGTGTCCAACCGCTATGACCGCGACCGTGACGGAGACGGCGTTCCCAATCGGCACGACCGCCGCCCGGACAACCCCTACCGCAATTGAACGATTGAACGCTTGCACAGCTGAAGGAGCGCGGAGGCTCGCAAGCCCCGCGCCCACTCCCCCCTTTTGGCCTACGCCCGCCCCCGCTGAGCACCTACGTGGCACCGCGCACCAGGCCGCCACCATGCAAAGACCGATTCCGCCAGGAATCACCCCGGAGACCACCATGACCCGCCAAACACTGACCGCAGCCGCCATCGCCCTGATAGCACTGCTGCCCCTCGTACCGACACACGCGGCCATTCAAGGCACCGTCGTTATTCAGTCCGACCAGCCACAGCGTGGGTACCAGCCCACGCAGACCTACCAGGTGATTCCCGCGCCCCCACCGCCACGGTACGAAGCCGTGCCGCGCCCACGCCGTGGCCAGGTGTGGGAACAAGGCCATTGGGAATGGCGCGGCAACCGCCACCGCTGGGTGAAGGGCCACTGGGTACAAGCGCGCAGCGGCTACCAGTACCGGCAGCCCCAATGGGTGGAACGCGATGGCCGCTGGGAAATGCAGCGGGGCCGCTGGGACAGCGACGGTGACGGCATTGCCGACCGCAACGACCGGGACCGCGATGGCGATGGCATCTCCAACCGCAATGACCGTGATCGCGACGGTGACGGCGTGTCCAACCGCCGCGACAGCCAGCCGGACAACCCGCGCCGCAACTGATCTGCCGCGTTCCACGATCCTCGAAACGGTTCAGTCGAATTTCACCTCGGCGCGACCGACACGAGGAAAGTCGGCAACCACCACCGTGCCCGGCGCCACCATCACGGTGCCGGTGCAGGACCCGGTGGTCACCCACTGCCCTGCGCGCAGCCCTCCCAGGCTGCGCGCGCCTTCGTTGGCCAGCCACACCAGCAGCCGCAGCGGATCACCTGCCGGGTTACCCCAGGTGGCGTGCTGCACGGCCACCGATCCGTTCACCGACAGGCTGACCCCTTGCACCAGGGGCTGCACCGAAGCCACATCGGTCAAACCCGAACCCACGATCAGAGCCCCATGGCAGGCCTGGTCGGCCAAGCGACTCCACTCCCCTTGTTGTGCCCAGGCGGCAAAACGCGTGTCACACACCTCAATGGCGGCACGCACCGACACCATGGCGGCCAGCACCTCGGCTGCGCTGTAGTGCGTGGCGCGTGCGGGCAGGTCTGCGCCCAGTTCGTACACCAGCTCCGCCTCCACCCCCATCACGGCAAAGCCTGTGGCCGACAAGTTGACCTCCTGGCCAGGCTGCTCCACCCACACCGAGTCGCGGGTCAGCGCCGCACGTGCGGGTTGGGCCTGGGGCGACGCGGCGCCCACCTTCCAGCCCACAATTTCGCCCCGCTCACGCACTACGGCGTCCTGCACGGCGTAGGCCTCGGCCGCATCGCGAGGGCGCAATGCAACGGGCAAATCCAGCGGCCGGGGCGTGCGTCCCTGGCGCGCCATGGTGATCACGGCGGCGCTGGCGAAGGGGTCAAAGGCGGTATCGGGCATGGGAAAAGCGTCCTGGGGGTGGGTCAAATCGCCGGATTATGGCGACTCCATGTCGCCGCCAGCATCAGCAACGATTGCCACCCATTAGCCGCCCCAAACACCCCACCGCCGCCCGCCCCCTCCTAGAATGGCCCCCGCAGGAGAGCACGGCAGGCCACAAGGCCCACCGCTGCACCGAAGGCGCAAACTCCCATACACGCTCAGGTCCCGTACTGCACCATTTATCAAAGCCGTCTGGAGAGCCGCCCCAACCTGTCAACAGCGTTGTGGCGCACCGAAGGAGCAAACCGCGCGCCATGTGGGCTGGGCGGTGAATCTCTCAGGTACCAAGGACAGGGGGAGCGGCAGCTTGGCGGATGCGCGCTGGCTGCTTGCTATTGAATTAATAGCTGCCAACGCACATCCATCAAGCGCTGAACCCTTAAAAGGCTTCAAAAATGCGCGTGATCGTTTTGGGCGCCGGCTTGCTCGGCGTGACTTCGGCTTATTTCCTGCAACAACTTGGCCATGAGGTCACGGTCATCGACCGCCAGGGCACGCCCGGCGCCGAGACCAGCTTTGCCAACGGCGGTCAGATCTCGGTGAGCCACGCCGAGCCCTGGGCCAACCCCAGCGCGCCGCTCAAGGTGCTGCAGTGGTTGGGCAAAGAAGACGCCCCCCTGCTGTTCCGCCTGCGCGCCGACATGCGCCAGTGGCTGTGGGGCCTGTCCTTTTTGCGCAACTGCACGCCAGCGCGCACGCGCCACAACATCGAACAGATCGTGCGCCTGGGCACCTACAGCCGCGACACATTGCAGCAGCTGCGCGCCGCCACCGGCATCCAGTACGACCAGCGCACGCAGGGCATCCTGCACTTCTATACCAACGCCAAGGAGTTCGACGGCGCCCTGGCCCCGGCCGAGCAGATGCGCCAGCTGGGCTGCGAGCGCCAGGTCATCAGCGCCGACGAAGCCGTGCGCATCGAGCCCGCCCTGGCCCATATCCGCCCGCAGCTGGCAGGCGCCACCTACACGGCCGAGGACGAATCGGGCGATGCCAACCAGTTCACACGCGAGCTGGCCAAGCTGTGTGAAGCGGCGGGCGTGCAGTTCCGCATGGGCCACCACATCACCGCACTGCGCGAGGCAGGCGGCCGCATCGACCACGTGGAAGTGACCCATGCCGAAGGCCGCTTCGAGCGCGTGCGCGGCGATGCGTTTGTGCTGGCCATGGGCTCGTTCAGCCCGCTGCTGGCGCAGCCGCTGGGCATCCAGCTGCCCATCTACCCGGCCAAGGGCTACTCGGTGACCATGCCGGTGAAGGACGCCAGCAAGGCGCACCAGGTGAGCCTGACGGACGACGAGTTCAAGCTCGTGTTTTCGCGCTACACCAGCGAACGCGGCGGCGACCGCCTGCGCATTGCGGGCACGGCCGAACTCAATGGCTACAACCGCGACCTGAACCAGGTGCGCTGCAACGCCATCGTGCGCCGCGTGGAACAGCTATTCCCCGGTGCGGGCGACGCGAGCCAGGCCCAGTTCTGGACCGGCCTGCGCCCCGCCACGCCCAGCAACGTGCCGCTGATCGGCAAGACGAAGGTGGGCAACCTGTTCCTCAACACCGGCCACGGCACGCTGGGCTGGACGCATGCCTGCGGCTCGGGCAAGTCGCTGGCGCGCATCGTGAGCGGGCTGGCTCCCGAGGTGGACTTTGACTTTGCCGGGCTGGCACGGGGCGACGCACCTGCACTGCTCAGTGCGCAAGGCGCGCGCTGAGCACACCACGTCGATACTTCGTTTTTTATAGCTGCTAGCGCTTATCCAGCGGGCGCTACAGCCCTAAAACACCTTACCCCCTCAACAACCTACGCACTCTGCGCGCCGGGCAGCGAGCGGGCGGGCCTGCAACGCGGCAGCCGCACCACACTTTCCGGGGGCAAAAATAGGGGTAGTCGCCACAGGTTCTTACAATGTCCCGTTGATCAACACCCAAGGGCGCGCAAGGCGCCCTTTGTATGGAAATAGCAATACTGTTCGCCCTCATCCTTCTCAACGGCCTGTTTGCCATGTCCGAGATCGCTCTGGTCACGGCCCGCAAAGCCCGGTTGCAAAAGCTGATTGATGAGGGCGATAGCGGCGCCGCCGCTGCCGTGAAGCTGGGCGAAGACCCCACGCGTTTTCTCTCCACCATCCAGATCGGCATCACATCGATTGGCGTGCTGAACGGTATCGTGGGTGAGGCCGCCTTGGCTGGGCCCCTGGCGTTGTGGCTTGAAGCACTTGGCGTTCCCATGCCTTTTGGCAGCTACGCGGCCACCGGCCTGGTGGTGGTGCTGATCACGTATTTCTCTATCGTGGTGGGTGAACTGGTGCCCAAGCGCATCGGCCAGTCGTACCCCGAGACCTTTGCCCGCCTGGTGGCGCGGCCCATCAACTTTCTGGCGCTGGCCACCAAGCCGTTTGTGCTGCTGCTGTCCACCTCCACGCGCACGCTGCTGCGCCTGATGGGGGTGAAGGAAACCAGCGGCAGCCCCGTGACGGAAGAAGAAATCCACGCCATGCTGGTCGAGGGCACGACGGCTGGGGTGATCGAATCGCACGAGCACACCATGGTGCGCAATGTGTTCCGGCTGGACGACCGTCAGATCGGTTCGCTGATGGTGCCGCGGGGTGATGTGGTGTGTCTGGATATGGATGCGTCGTTTGAAGACAACCTCCAATGCATCGAAGAATCCGACCACGCACGCTTTCCGGTGGTACGCGGCGGCATGGACAACATCCTGGGCGTGATCAACGCGCGCCAGTGGCTGTCGCGCACGCTGCGCGACAAGGCGCGCGGCGGCCTGGCCGACCAGCCGCTGCAGACAGCGCTGTATGTGCCCGAAACCATCACGGGCATGGAGCTGCTGGACAACTTCCGCCTGTCGGACGTCCACATGGCGTTTGTCATCGACGAATACGGCGAGGTGCAGGGCATCGTCACGCTGCAGGACCTGATCGAGGCCATCACCGGCGAGTTTCAGCCGCGCGACCCGGAGACCTCCTGGGCGCTGCAGCGCGAGGACGGCAGTTGGTTGCTGGACGGCCACATCCCCGTGCCCGAGCTGAAAGACCGCCTGAACCTGGATGCCGTGCCCGAGGAGGAACGCGGCCGCTACCACACGCTGAGCGGCATGATCATGCTGCTGACTGGCCGCCTGCCCAAGGTGACCGACACCGTGCAGTGGGAGGACTGGAAGCTGGAAGTGGTGGACATGGATGGCAAGACCATCGACAAGATCCTGGCCACGCGCCTGACCCCCGAGGAAAAGGCCGAAGCAGACGATAACGGCGCGGGCTGACCTGGCCCCTCCATGGGGTACCGTCTCCGCCAGGGCCCGCCCTGGCGTTCTCTGCGGGCGAAGCGGCTCAGTCGCTCAGCGGGCGTTCGGGTCGTCGTCAACGAAAACGGTGAGCACCCCGGTGTAACCATACAAGTGGTGGTGCGCAATTTCTCCACCGGCAAAGAACCCGGCCAGCGGCACGTCACCCAGCGCGTGGCGCACGATCTGCAGCTCGGCGCTGGGCCCGCCAAAATGCGGGCCGCCCCGGCCCGAGCAGCTCACATAGATAGCCCCACAGATTCGCCGCCCTGCCTGGGGCGCCGCGCTGGCGCCTGAGGCGCTGTTGGCAGCGGCCATCTCGCCATCCGCGCTGGACGACGACACCAGCGACGCGGGCTCCAGCTCTTCGGGCGAGAGTTCTTCGCGGATCTCGGCGCAGATGCGCATGAGGTCGGCACGCGCCGCTGCCACGTTGCGCTGACAGAACGCCAGGTGCATGCCCGGCTCCACATGGTCGGCCAGGGCCACGCCCCGGCGGCTGCCGTCCAGCCCCACGATGTGGCGCACGCGTGTGTCGGTACCAAAGTGGCCTGTGCGGCGCTGGCCCTGGGGCTGCTCGCCCGCGCTGACCAGCCCGGCCAGCGTGGCGCGCACCTTGCGCAGCGCGGGCTGCGGGTCGCCACCATCCAGCGACACCTGCAGCGTATCGAGCAGCACGTCCAGCGCGGGCTCGCCATCCAGCGCGAGCACCACGTTGTCCTGCGCGGCGGTGATCGTGCGCAGCGCGCCCACGGGCTGGCAGCCCTGCGTAACGCGCGACACCAGCGCCACCCCGGCACCAAACGCCACGCCCGACAGGCCACCGTCAAACACCCCGCTGGCACCGCCCTGCCCGGCCATGTTGCCGTCGCCACCCACGGCAAACTGCACACTGCTGGTGCGGCTGGCAGAGAGGCCACCAAACAGGTAGCCCGTGTCGGTGCGTGCAGCCATCTCGGTCAGCAACTCGGCCAGTTCGGGCGTGCGGCCATCGGCATGCACCAGGGCGGTATGGGCCACAAACCCACTGCCCGGGTGTGGCGCATGCGTGGGCAGCGGCGCCACGCCCGAGAACACGCGGTACTGGTCTGCGGGCACATCCAGCAGCATGACCGACAGCGCGGGCTCGTCAAAGTACTCGGCGTTGTTGGCCGACACGCCCACCCCCACGGTGCCGCTCCAGTCGGTGACCTCGGGCAGTTCGCCGCTCAGGTAGTCGAGCAACGCCTGGGCGTCGTTGCCATAGTGGTCGGTGATGTAGAGCAGGCCCAGGGTGGGCGCAGCAGCGTAGTCGGGCAACGCCATCTGGGCGCGCAGCTGCGCCAGCACCAGCGCGGCGGCCATGCGCCATTGGGGGTGGGTGGCATGGCCAGTGGGAAATAGTTTCATGGTGGTGATCTCCATGCCAGGGCGGTGGCGGGCAGATATTGCACCACCTGCGGGTTGTCACACCCGCCCACGTTGGCGTCAGCCCGCTCGCTTGCGGGCGGCTGGGCTGCGGGTGCTGCTGCTGGCCTTCTTGGCGGCGGGTTTTGCCGGGGTTTTGCGGGCTGCAGGCTTCTTGGCAGCGGTGGTCTTCTTGACGGTGCCCGATGCAGCGGCGCGCTTGGCACCGCCCTGCATGGTCTGCATGCCCTTGGCGGCAAACTGGCTGGCCATGCCGGTGGCTGTCTTGAGGGCTTCCTTGGCGAGGCCCGTGGCCATGTTCTTGGTGGTGTCGATGGCGGTCTGCTTGGCCGCATCCTTCATGGCGTTGGCGGCGATCTGCTGGAACTGACCGGTGAGTGCGCCCCACCACTGCATGGGGTCCACCACGGTGGGCGCGGCAGCGGCCGATGCCTTGCTGCCTTTTGTTTTGGCCTTGGCAGGCGGGGCAGCGGGTTCGGCGTCGTCACCCTCGTCTTCGGCTTCTTCTTCGGCAACACTCACACGTCCCGTAGCGCGGGCAGCGGCACCAGCCACAGCCTCGGCAGCGCCCGTCACGGTGTCGGCGGCTTTCTGTACGCCGCTCATCACGGTGTCAGCCGTCTTGAGCTTGAAGGCGTTGGCCACGTCCCCCATGCTGAAGTTCATGCCCTTCAGGGTGGCCAGGGTCATCTTCTGCACTTCCAGCGCCTGGATGGTGGCGGCCAGCGCGCGTGAGTTCTGCTCCAGCCAGAACTGCACGGCCTTGAGTTCGTCGATGCGCTTTTCCAGCTCTTCGACGCTGATGGTGGGCGCCACCCAGTTGCTGAGGTTGGGCAACTGCGGAATGCTGCTGGACGCCCCCTTGGCCAGGCTCTGCAGAAAGTCAAAACCGGGGACAAGTTTGCCGAAACCGAAATTCGATGTATCGCTCATGGCCGCTCCGCAAGAGGTGGACGAGGGTAGTCTGTGGTGGAGTCACAGCTTACTCCAATGCGTTGCGCAGGCGAAGCGGCCGCCGATGCGGAGATGTCAGTGTTTATGCCCATTCATCATGGTGCCTGCGGTGGCGCCACCGGGTGCTGCCGTGCCCACGGGCACGGTGAGGTCGAGCTTGCTTTCCACGCCCTTGGCGTCCTGAAACACCAGGGTGAGTGGCACCGAAGCGCCTTTGGCCAGCGGCGCCTTCAGGTCCAGCAGCATGACGTGGTAGCCACCGGGCTTGAGTTCCACCGTCTTACCCGCAGGCAGGTCCAGCGCAGGCACGGCGCGCATCTTCATGATGTCGCCTTCCATCTTCATCTCGTGCACTTCGGTGATGCCCGCAGCGGGCGACTCGGCGCGCACCAGGCGGGCGCCGTCCTGGGCGGTGAGGCGCATGAACGCACCGGTGGCCTTCTGGCCCTGCACGCTGGCGCGCGCCCAAGCACCTTCGACTTTGACGGCAGCGGTCTGTGCCCATGCGGGGGCGCTGGCGAGTACAGCGGCCAGTGTGGAAACCAGGGCGGCAGTGTGAAGCAGTTTTTTCATGATGGATGCCTTTCGGTGAGTGAGAGAACGAGAAGAAGCGAAGAAACGAAGAAGGGAAGAGGGACGGGAAAGGGAGAACAGGCCGTGGGCCGGACTATCAATGATGGTGGGCAGCGGCGCCGCCCGTGGGCAGAATCTCCAGCGCTGCAGCGGGGGACTTCAGGTCCGAGAGTTTTTGGCCCGCCTTGGGCACCTCGGTCCAGTCGTTTTTGCCTTCCGCACACACCTGGCGCACAGGCCAGTACACGGTGCCGGCCTGCTCGGGCGCCTGGGCCACGAGCACGAACTCATCGTAGTGCGCGCTTTGCAGCATGTCGTCCGGCGTCTTGGCCGTCCAGGTCACACGCACCACGTCTTCGGTGATGCTGCGGCCGTGGCTGGTATAGGGCTGGGCGAGCTTTTCGCGCTGTACATCGAGCGTCCAGCCCGGCTTGGGCATGGGGCGCGCGCCACGCATGCCCGCCGGGATGTCCACCGCGATCTGCCGCGTGGGCGACGCACCGCACCCGTGGCCCACCTTGAATGTGGCCTTGTAGCCTGCGCCCGCCGGGGCGACCTGGTATTCGAGCACCACATGGGCGGATGCAGAGGCCAAAAGGCCTCCTGCGCCTGACAGCAAAGCGATTACAGCTATCTTTTTCATAGTATTCAGAGACATGGGATGTATTCCTTTCAGAGACTGACCTTGAGCTCAGCGAGGTAAGTGCGCTGCGGGTAAGGGTGGAAGTTCCAGAACTGATAGTTGTTCAGGTTGTCGATGCCCACGGCCGCGCTGACCTGCTTGGTGATCTGGTAGCGCACGCGCACATCGGTGGTGAAGTAGCGGCTGGCGCCCTGGTAGGCAAAGCCGTTCACATCGGTGTTGTCCAGCGTGCTGTACTGCTGGCCGCTGTAGCGCGCGCCCAGGGTGTACGACCAGGTGTCGTCCGGCCGGTAGGTGGCCACGGCAGTGGCGCGCCACTCGGGGATGCGCGGTTGCCACTTGCCCACGCTGGCGGGGAACTTGTCGTTGCGGGTGATCTTGGAGTCCGTCCAGGTCAGGCTGCTGCCCAGCTCCAGCCCGCGTACGAAGACGTTGGCAGCCTGGTACGACAGCTCAATGCCACGGGTAGCGATGGCGTCCACGTTCTGCACGTTGGTCACGTTGGGTGTGACGAGCACATTGGTCTGGGAGTACAACGCGTCTTTCGTGCGCTCAAAGAACGCGGTGAGGCGCAGCAAACCGTTGCCCATGTCGCGCTCGGCGGTCAGCTCGGTGGTCCAGCTTTTTTCAGGCTTCAGGTTCGGGTCGTTGTTGATGAGCGTGCCGCTGCCACTGATGCCACCCTGGTACAGCTCAGACACGGTAGGCATGCGCACCGCACGGCCGGTGGAGGCCTTGAGCACCCACAGGTCATTGGCCTGCCAGGCCACGGCGGCCTTGGGCGAGAAGTACGTCTCGTTGCGCTCGGGGTGGCTCAGCGTGGTGGTGGCATTGCCGGTCTGGCCGTTGCTGGCGCTCCAGCGTTCGGCGCGTGCGCCGAGCACGGCCTTCCACTTCGGCGCGATCTTCCAGGTGTCTTGCGCCCACAGGCCCAGCAGTTGGGTGTCGCCGTTGAAGGCCTGGTTGCGCGCGCCCGCAGCGCCATTGATCCAGTTGCTGGTGGCGTTCTCCACCGTGCGCAGCTGGTAGCTGTCGCGCTGCAGGCCAAAGTCCACAATGTGCGCGCCTTGCACCCCATCGGGCCGCCAAGTGCCCTTGGCGGCCAACGTGTTCCAGCCCGTGCCCTTGCTGTTGACGATGCGGCCCGCGCCACCGTTCAGCGCCACGGGCATCCCCACGGTGGCAGCGCGCAGGGTGTCAGTCTGGTAGTCGTACAGGCTGGCGGCCACCTCCCAGTCGAACACGCCTTTGGTGTTGCTCTTGACCGAGAGCCCGTGCATAAAGTGCGTGAGGTTCTCGTTGGACACATTGAAGTCCGTGGGCGCGAGCGTGTAGGAGCGGCCGTTGATGTTGACGGCGCCTGCATACACCGCATTGCCGTTGGCATCGCGCAGGTAGCTGGTGGGGCGGCCTTCGGATTCGTTGTGCCACCAGCCGAAGGTATAGGCGGCGCGCACGGTGGGCGAAAAGTCGTAGGCGATCTTGGCCTTGATGTGGTCTTGCTGCGTGTGGTACTGCGTGGCCGTGCCCAGCAGGTACCAAGGCTGGTTGCTGCGGTTGTTGCCCAGCACAGCACCGGTCACGGGCGTGCCCGCGTTGCCCACGGTGCCTGCGGACACGAGGCGCGTGGGGAAGGTGAGCGGCTGGCCTTCGCTGTCGGTCTTGTTGAAGTTGAGGAACCAGGACCAGTCGCCGTTCTTGTTGCCGACGGATGCGCTGACCTGCTTGCCAGCGTAGGTGGCGTTGGTGCCGTACAAATCGAACGGCTGATGCTGAACGCTGACCTGCCCGTGGGCCTCGAACTTTGTGGGCATGCGCGTGACGTAGTCCACCACCGCGCCCACCGAGTTGCCTGCGTAGGCGGCCGAAAACGGGCCGTAGAGCACGTCCACGCGCTCGATCTCCTCGGGCGTGACCAGCATCCAGCGCGGCGCGTTGGTGGGGCCGTTGCCGAGGTAATTGCTCAGCAGAATGCCGTCGGCAAACACCATGGAGCGTGCCGGGTTGCCCGTGCCCGAGGCGCGCGTGGACAGCACGGCGTGGTTGTAGTCGCCGATGTAGCGCTTGCGCACCAGCAGGCTGGGCAGGTACTTGAGGGCGTCTTCGCTGTCGGTGGCGTTGATCGAATGCTCGATCTGCTCGCGCGTCACGCCCTCGATGGTGGTGGGAATCTGCGTGGGCAGCGAGGTGGGCTGGCCGCCGCTGATGGTGACAACGCCCAGTTCCTTGACGGGGGCATTGCTGTTGCCGGCGCTGTCGACGGTCTGGGCCAACGCGGAAACACCCACGCAGAGTGCGAGGGGAAAGGCACTGGCCACGGCCAGCGCCATGCGGCTTTTGCGCATGGGAACTCCTGAATTTCAAGCCAAATAGGCTGTCAGAGCTTATCTATCAAGCGCAAACAGCTATTAAAAATATAGCAATTTCAGGAGAAGGCCGGGGGCCCACGCGGCGGCAGCGGCGCGGCGGTGCGCGCAGCAATGTGCGCGGCAGGGATGGGGCGCAGGGCATGCGCCAGGGGGTAGACCACAGGCAGCTGGGCCTGCGACACGGGAGGCGGAGCGCCGACATGCGCGCAGAGGGGGCAGTCCAGCGTGTGGCTGGACATCTCCTTGGCACCGTCATCGGTCTTGACCAGCAGCTTGATGGCGCCCGAGCCCGAACAGATCAGTTCCATCGCCTGCGGATTGACCAGCGGCGACGCCACCGCCACCCCGATGGACAACACAAACCACGCCAGCACAAGGCGGGCGAGCCAGCGAAGGCTGCGAATGGTTTGCAGGGAGGGCATGGGTGCGAATTGTAGGGGGCCTGGGTGCGCACCCCTTGACCGGGGTCATCTGCGCGACGGACTGCGCCCCCGCCCCCACCTAGGATGCGTGCTGCATTCACCACCACAACGGAGACGCCACCATGCTCACACTCTGCGGCTTTTCGGCCAGCAACTACTACAACAAGATCAAACTCGCCTTGCTCGAAAAGGGCCTGCCCTTCACCGAAGAACTGGCCTGGGTGGGCGAGACCGACCGCAGCGCCAGCCCGCTGGGTAAGGTGCCCTACCTGCGCACGCCCGAGGGGCCGCTGTGCGAATCGGCCGTGATGGCGGACTACATCGAGGCAGCCCACCCACAGCCAGCGCTGATCCCTGCCAACCCCTACCAGGCCGCCAAGGTGCGCGAGCTGATCACCTTTCTGGAGTTGCATCTGGAGCTGGTGGCACGCAACCTGTATCCCCAGGCTTTTTTTGGTGGAACCGTGAGCGACACCGCCAAGGAAAAGGTGGGAGCGCAGCTTGAGAAAAACATTGCCGCCTTCGGTCAGCTTGCGAAGTTCAGCCCCTACGTAGGCGGCGACGCCTTCACCCTGGCCGACTGCGCAGCCATCGTGCACCTGCCGCTCGTCAGCTCGGCCACCAAGATCATCTATGGCCGCGACTACCTGGCCGATCTGCCTGTGCGCGAGTACCTCACGCGCATGGCCGAGCGCCCCCACGTGCAGCGCGTGAACGCCGATCGCAAGACCAACACCGCTGAAATGCTGGCGCGGCCGCCCAAGCGCTAAGACCCGGTTCTAAACCCGCCCCAGGCGCTGGGTCTTCATCCCTTGACCTTGGTCAACCGAGGTCATCGCGCACAAGCGCACCATGCAGGTATCCGATCACCCTTGAGGAGACACCACATGGACAAGACCCAGGCCGCCCCATTCCGCCAACAATTGCTGGCCCAGCAATCCGAGCTGCTGGCCCAGTTGGCCGCGCAGCGCGGGGGCGTCATCGGCCGCGCCGAGGCCGCTGCCGACCACTTTGGTCAGCCCGAGGACCCGCGTGCCCAACTCGCTACTGAGCGTGAACTGGAGTTTGCGCTGGACGAACGCGAAACCACCCACCTGGCCGCCGTGGAAGCCGCTTTGGCCCGCATTGAAGCGGGTACGTACGGCGAATGCACAGACTGTGGCACCCACATCACCGCCGCACGCCTGCACGCCACCCCCGAGGCCGCACGCTGCGTGCATTGCCAGGAAAAGGCCGAGCAACACCGCCGTGCTGCGTGAGTTCGCTCACGCATTCAGGCCCCTTTTCCCTTCTTTCCCCGTTTTTTCTCGTCACTTCAAGAAAGCCGATTCATGAGCACTTTTCACGCAGTAGTCTGGATGGACCAGTCCGAAGCCCACGTGGTGATGTTCGACCGCGAGCATGCCGAGGCCCAGCGCATCAAGTCCCGCAGCCACCACAAGCACCAGGGCAAAGCCGACGACCTCACCGCTTTCTTTGCCGACGTCGCCCAGGCCTTGGCCGACACGCGTGAAGTGCTGCTGGCTGGCCCGGGCCTGGTACGCAACCAGTTCCGCGACTGGGCGGCCAAGCACCATGCTGCGGTGGCCGATGTGGTGGTGGACTCTGTGGCTGCAGACCACCCGACCGACGCCCAGCTGGTGGCCATGGCGCGCCAGTATTTCAAGAAATTTGACAACATGGCCGCCGACCCGTCTGTCGCCTGACAGGCCTCCAGGCCGCGCCCGCAGCGCAGCCTTGGCTGCTATCCTTTACGGGATGCGCAGCCTCTTTCACCTCGCCTTTCACGTCACCGACCTGGATGCCGCGCGCCGCTTTTATGGCGGCGTGCTCGGTTGCCAGGAAGGCCGAAGCACCGATACCTGGGTGGACTTCGATTTTTTCGGCCACCAGATCTCGTTGCACTTGGGCACCCCGTTTGCCAGTGCCCGCACCGGCCATGTGGGCGACCACCTGGTACCCATGCCGCACTTTGGCGCCATCATGGAATTGCCCGACTGGCATGCGCTGGCCGCACGGCTGAAGGCCGCCGGCACCACCTTCGTGCTGGATCCGCAGGTGCGCTTTGAGGGCCAGCCCGGCGAACAGTGGACGATGTTCTTCCACGACCCCAGCGGCAATCCGATCGAGATCAAGGGCTTTCGCTCACTGGACGCGGTGTACGCATCGTGAGCTACACCTTCGCGTCCGCCACCATCCTGCTCCTGCTAATCACCGATCCGCTGGGCAACATCCCCATCTTTGCCAATGCCCTGCGCGGCGTGGCGCCCGAGCGCCGGGCGCGGGTGATCCTGCGGGAGGTGCTGATTGCGTTTGCGCTGCTGCTGGTGTTTCTGTTTTTCGGGGCTCAGTTTCTGCAGGTGATGAACCTGAGCGATTTGTCGTTGCAGATTGCGGGTGCGGTGGTGCTGTTTCTGATCGCGCTGCGCATGATTTTTCCGTCGGCTGACGGCCCACAGGCGGAGCTGCCGGGCGAACCCTTGATCGTGCCGCTGGCCATCCCTGCCTTGGCGGGCCCCTCAGCGCTGGCCACCGTCATGCTGCTGGTAGCCCAGGCGCCGGAACGCCGCTGGGAATGGGTGGGCGCGCTGTGCGTCACCATGGCCGTGTGCGCCGTGGTGTTGCTGATGGCAGAACGCATCCAGCGCCTGGTGGGCGAACGCGTGGTGATGGCGTTTGAACGCCTGATGGGCCTGATCCTGGTCGCCATCTCGGTAGAGATGCTGATCCGGGGAATCAAGCAGCTCGCGCAGCAGCTGTAGCCGCCCCGCGCACGCAAAACTGATGGAGGGCGGGCCAAGGCCGCCCCCGGAGCACTGGCATGCGCCCGCAACTGCAGAGCGCAACCGGTGCGTGGTCTCAACGGCGTTGCAGCAGCGGGATCGAACCCAGTGCGAACACCGAGTTGGGCACGCCCACCCGCGCCATCAAGGGGCGCGGCTTGGCGCTCAGCTTGGGGCGAGGGGCTGCAGGGGCCATTTCCTCGGCCACCACACCCTTGGCATGCTGCTGCGCCACAAGGTCTTGCAAAGTCACCGACTGCAAGTACTCCATCACCCGTGCGTTGAAGGTGGACCAGAGTTCGCCCGTCATCGACTTCACTTGCGCAGCCTGGCCGGCACCCAGGCTTTGCAGATCGTCGGTCTTGAGGTTCTCGACCGCCAGGATGATCTCGGCCACTGAGATCTGGTCTGTGTTTCGGGCAAGGGTGTAACCGCCACCCGGGCCGCGTGTGCTGTCCACGAGCCCGGCACGGCGCAAGGCGCTGAACAGCTGCTCCAGGTACGACAGCGAGGTACCCTGCCGGGCGCTGATCGTCGAAAGCGCTACCGGCCGCATCTTCTGGCGCAGCGCCAGGTCGGTCATTGCCGATACCGCAAGTTGTCCTCGGGTGGTAATCCGCATCGTTGCTACTCCTTGTGAACGTTGACAGTTCCAGACCGCAGCATCAATGGCTGCGGAAAGGGGCCAAGCGTTCAATGTAGGCGGTTTAATACTTCGCGTATATTCGTTTTATCAACGTTGATTGATCGTTTTTTACGAAGCATTTATCACCATGAACTTCAAGCATCTGCGGTATTTCTGGACGGTTGCAAAGGCCGGAGGGGTGATGCGGGCAGGCGAGCAGCTGCACACCACGCCCCAGACGCTTTCTGGGCAGATCAAACAGCTGGAGGAATGGCTGGGCCACGACCTCTTTCGCAAGCGGGGGCGTGGGCTGGAACTCACCAGCGAGGGTCGTGTCGCCCTGGGTTACGCGGAGCAGATTTTTACGTTGGGGGACGAGCTGGAAAAATCGATCCGCCTCTTCCGCGGCCACGCCAAACCGCTGGAATTTCGCGTGGGGGTTGCAGACTCGATCGCGAAGTCCGTGGCCTATCACCTTCTGGAACCCGCCTTGGGCATGCCTGAACAGGTGCACATGACCTGCCAGGAAGGAAAATTTCCAGAACTCATCGCCCAACTGAGCCTGCACAAACTCGATCTGGTGCTGGCCGATGAACCCGTTTCCAAAAAAATCGGCGTCAAGGCGTTCAACCACCCGCTGGGAACCAGTGGCATGAGTTTTTTCTGCGCTCCTGGACTGAAGACGCAGCTACAGGGGTCCTTTCCCCAGTGCCTCCAGGGCGCCCCCATGCTCATCCAAGGCCCCATGTCTTCCGTGCGCCAACAGCTCGATCACTGGTTCAACAAATACCAGTTGCAGCCACGGCTCGTGGGTGAGTTCGACGACAGTGCGTTGATGAATGCTTTCGGCCGCGAAGGCCGTGGCGTTTTCACGTCCCCGACCGTTCTGGATGAGGAAACCACCGCACAGTTTGGTGTCGAAGTGATCGGCCGCACGACGGAACTGGTCGAGGAGTTTTTTGCGATTTCTGTGGAGCGACGCATCACGCACCCCTGCGTGGCAGCAATCACCAAGGCAGCCAAGGCAGATCTGTTCGCGAAATGAGTTTGCCGGGTGCCACCCGCGCAGGGCTCCACGACCGAAGGCCTCCAGGCGGGCTCAGGATCGCCGAGGGGTCAGGTTAAGGCAGCTTTTTGCAGCCTCTCAACAAAACTCGGCCTCAGTCAGCCAGCTCATGGAGCTGCTGTGATCAGCCCTGCGGCAAACACCAAGGCTCCCCCGATAGCCGCGGGCCAGGCCCTCGTTTGTGAAAACATGCCATGCCGGATGACGGCGACATGAAAGGTCATTTGCCGGGTTGGAAGAAATCACCTGGCAAGCCAGAGTGCCAATTCCGCACGGTCCGAGAGGCAGAAACAAAAACGCCCACTGTGTAGTGGGCGCTTTGCTCAGCAGAGGACTGCCATGTTGGTTGCGCGAGAAGGATTTGAACCTCCGACCTTTGGGTTATGAGCCCAACGAGCTACCAGACTGCTCCATCGCGCGGTAAGAAATAAATTATACCCTATTATTCAGCTGCTGCCGAATTATTTTCGGTTTCAGCAGCACGGTCGACCAATTCGACCAGCGCCATGGGAGCGTTATCGCCCACACGGAAGCCCATCTTCAGAATACGGGTGTAGCCACCGGGACGCACCTTGAAACGAGGGCCCAGGTCATTGAAGAGCTTGGTCACGCTATCACGGTCGCGCAAGCGGTTGAATGCCAGACGGCGGTTTGCTACGGAGTCTTCCTTGGCCAGTGTGATCATGGGCTCGATCACGCGGCGCAGTTCCTTGGCCTTGGGAACGGTGGTCTTGATGACTTCGTGCTCGATGAGCGAATTCATCATGTTCTGCAGCATCGCGAGGCGGTGCGAGCTGGTACGGTTGAGTTTGCGGAGGCCGTGTCCGTGGCGCATGGTGCTTTCCTTTGAGTAATTAAATCAGGCAGCCGTATCAGGTACTGCCCGAGGCACTGTTCCCGGCGGGGAACCAAAAATTATAACTTAACGCTTGTCCAAGCCAGCTGGTGGCCAGTTTTCCAGTTTCATGCCCAGCGTGAGACCACGCGATGCGAGCACTTCCTTGATCTCGTTGAGCGACTTGCGGCCCAGGTTAGGCGTCTTGAGCAGCTCGTTCTCGGTGCGCTGGATCAGGTCACCGATGTAGTAGATGTTCTCGGCCTTCAGGCAGTTGGCGGAACGCACGGTCAGTTCCAGCTCGTCCACAGGACGCAGCAGGATCGGATCGAACGTGGCATTGCCGCGCGGGCCTGCCGGTGCGTCGAACGCAGCCAGTTCGCCACCTTCGAGCTGTGCGAACACCGCCAGCTGTTCCACCAGGATCTTGGCCGAGGCGCGCACAGCGTCTTCAGCGGTGATGGCACCGTTGGTTTCGATCTCGACCACCAGCTTGTCCAGGTCGGTACGCTGCTCCACGCGGGCGCTTTCCACGGTGTAGCTCACGCGCTTGACGGGCGAGAACGAAGCATCCAGCACGATGCGGCCGATCGACTTGGTCGATTCGTCGGCATAACGGCGCAGGCTGCCAGGCACGTAACCACGGCCCTTTTCCACCTTGATCTGCATGTCCAGCTTGCCGCCTGCCGACAGGTTCGCAATCACGTGATCGGGGTTGACGATCTCGACGTCATGGGGCGTCTGGATGTCGCGCGCGGTGACCACGCCTTCGCCGTCCTTGCGCAGGCTCAGCGTGACTTCGTCGCGGTTGTGCAGCTTGAACACCACGCCCTTGAGGTTCAAGAGGATGTTGACCACATCTTCCTGAACGCCATCGATGGACGAGTACTCGTGCAGAACGCCTGCAATGGTGACTTCCGTCGCTGCGTAACCCACCATGGACGAGAGCAGGACGCGCCGGATGGCGTTGCCCAGCGTGTGGCCGTACCCACGCTCGAACGGCTCCAGTGCGACCTTGGCACGATTGTGGCCAAGCTGCTCGACATTGATCGCCTTGGGTTTCAGCAAATTGGTTTGCATTCAGACTTCCTCTCAATACCCCCAGCTCGTTACACCGGTAAGGCTGGTGAAGCGCCTAAACCGCGATGCCTCGCGGTTCAGGGACGGTTTTCTCGAAATATGTACCGAGCGATTAGCGCGAATACAACTCAACGATCAGGGATTCGTTGATGTCGGCGCCAAACTCATCACGGTCAGGCACCTTCTTGAAGATGCCTTCAGCCTTGTCGGCATTCACTTCCACCCAGGCAGGCATACCCACTTGTGCGGCCAGTTGCAGGGCTTCCACAACGCGGTTTTGCTTCTTCGACTTTTCGCGCACAGCCACAACGTCACCCGTCTTCACGAGGTAGGAAGCAATGTTCACGGACTTGCCGTTCACGGTAATCGCCTTGTGCGACACCAGCTGACGGGCTTCAGCGCGGGTCGAACCGAAACCCATGCGGTACACGACGTTGTCGAGGCGGGATTCCAGCAGGAACAGCAGGTTGGCGCCGGTGTTGCCCTTCTTGCCTTCAGCGGCTTCGAAGTAACGGCGGAATTGCTTTTCCAGCACGCCGTACATGCGCTTGACCTTCTGCTTTTCGCGCAGTTGCAGACCGTAGTCAGAGGTACGGGCACCCGAGGTGCGGCCGTGTTGACCAGGCTTGGAGTCGAACTTGGACTTGTCGGCGATCGAGCGACGGGCGCTCTTCAGGAACAGGTCCGTGCCTTCACGGCGGGAGAGTTTGGCCTTGGGGCCGAGGTAACGTGCCACTTGAGCTTCCTTTGTGTCATCTGCCGCAAACCATTGCGGGAGCCGCCTGAGGCGCTTGCGCGTTCACAGGCGGCGGTGGGCTTAGAGAGATTAGATACGACGACGCTTCTGAGGGCGGCAGCCGTTGTGCGGCACTGGCGTCACGTCAGAAATCGACGTGATGCGGATGCCCAGGGCACCCAGTGCGCGGACCGAAGATTCACGGCCAGGACCGGGACCCTTGATTTCAACGTCAAGGTTCTTGATACCTTGATCGATGGCAGCGCGGCCGGCCACTTCCGAAGCCACTTGGGCTGCGAATGGGGTGGACTTGCGCGAACCCTTGAAACCTTGTCCACCGGACGATGCCCACGACAAGGCATTGCCTTGGCGATCGGTGATCGTGATGATGGTGTTGTTGAACGAGGCGTGCACGTGTGCAATACCGTCCGAAACGTTCTTCCGGACCTTCTTGCGAACGCGCTGAGCTGCGTTATTGGCAGGAGACTTAGCCATGATGATCTTTCAATCTTTATTTCTTCAGTGCAGCTGCACCCTTGCGCGGACCCTTGCGAGTGCGAGCATTGGTACGGGTGCGCTGACCACGCATTGGCAGACCGCGGCGATGGCGGAAGCCACGATAGCAGCCGATGTCCATCAAACGCTTGATGTTCATCGTGGTTTCGCGGCGCAGGTCACCTTCAATGGTGAACTGCTCGATTTGCTCGCGAATTTTTTCCAGATCGCCGTCCGTCAGATCTTTGATCTTCTTGGAGTAAGCGATACCAGTTGCTTCGCAAATCTTGCGAGCGCGGGTGCGACCAATGCCAAAAATGGCGGTCAAACCGATTTCCGCGTGCTTGTGCGGCGGAATGTTAATGCCAGCGATACGTGCCATATGCGTCCTCTAATACTTTCCAATCAACCTTGGCGCTGCTTGTGACGCAGATCCGTGCAGATCACGCGCACCACACCCTTGCGGCGGATGATCTTGCAGTTGCGGCAGATTTTTTTGACCGAAGCCGAAACTCTCATTGCATTCTCCTAAAACTTTTCCATCCGTCCCGGCTGCTTCGCACGGAACACAATTTGTGCCCGCGAAAAATCGTGGGGCGCCAACTCAACCGATATTCAGTTCCTTGCAGCAGTGTCGCAAGTGCGGCACTGCCTTCCTCATCATCAACCGCCTGCGTTGCCCTTGAAATTAGCTTTCTTGAGCAGCGACTCATACTGTTGCGACATCATGTAGTTCTGAACCTGGGCCATGAAGTCCATGGTCACCACCACAATGATCAACAGCGAGGTTCCACCAAAGTAGAACGGAACGTTGTACTTCAAGATCAGGAACTCTGGCAGCAAGCACACAAAGGTGATGTACACAGCGCCTGCCAATGTCAGGCGCACCAGGATCTTGTCGATATAACGGGCCGTCTGTTCACCTGGGCGAATGCCTGGAATGAACGCACCGCTCTTCTTCAGGTTGTCTGCAGTTTCACGGCTGTTGAATACCAAAGCCGTGTAGAAAAAGCAGAAGAAGATGATGGCTGCAGCATAGAACATCACGTAGATGGGCTGACCAGGAGTCAACGCACCCGAGATATCCTTCAACCAGCGCATCGATTCACCTGCACTGAACCAGTTCACCACCGTTGCCGGCAGCAGAATGATCGACGAGGCAAAGATCGGAGGAATCACACCTGCCATGTTCAGCTTCAGGGGCAGGTGAGACGATTGACCACCATAAACCTTGTTGCCTACTTGCCGGCGAGCGTAATTCACCAGTATCTTGCGCTGACCCCGCTCGACAAACACCACGAAGTAAGTCACCAGACCAACGACGAGGACGATGAAGATAGCGGCCAGAATACTCATGGCACCCGTACGAACCAGCTCCAGAAGGCCACCGATCGAACTAGGCAAACCAGCGGCAATGCCCGCAAAGATCAGGATCGAGATCCCGTTCCCCAAGCCACGCTCTGTGATCTGCTCACCCAGCCACATCAGGAACATCGTGCCAGCCGTCAAGCTGACCACAGCGGTCATGCGGAACCCGAAACCGGGGCTCAGGACCAAACCAGCAGAGCTTTCCAGCGCTACGGCAATTCCCAGCGACTGGAACAGGGCCAAGCCCAAGGTGCCATAGCGGGTGTACTGAGTGATCTTCCTGCGACCGGCTTCGCCTTCCTTTTTCAACTGCTCGAATGTGGGAACCACATAGGTCATCAACTGCATGATGATCGACGCCGAAATGTACGGCATGATCCCCAGAGCGAAAACCGTGAAGCGCGACAGCGCACCACCGGAGAACATGTTGAACAGATTCAGGATGCCGCCTTGCTGGCCACTGAAGAGCTGCTGGAGTTGGGCTGGATCGATGCCTGGCACAGGGATATGAGCCCCAATGCGGTACACGACCAGCGCAAGCAACAGAAAAACCAGACGACGACGGAGGTCGCCGAATTTCCCGGTCTTTGCAATTTGAGCCGCGCTAGTAGCCACAGATGCCTTCCTTCAGAGCCACACTCAGGCGACGCTGCCGCCAGCAGCTTCAATCGCTGCTTTGGCACCAGCCGTAGCACCCACGCCATTGAGCTTGACAGCCTTGGTCAGGGAACCGCTCTTGATGACCTTCACCACCTTGGCCAATTCACCAACCAGGCCTGCTTGCTTCAGAGCGAGGACATCCACTTCGGCAAGGCCGAGTTGATCCAATGCCGTCAGCGTCACTTCTGCGTTGAACTTGAGCAAGTGCGACTTGAAACCACGCTTGGGCAAGCGGCGTTGCAAAGGCATTTGACCGCCTTCAAAACCAACCTTGTGGTAGCCACCGGCACGAGACTTCTGACCCTTGTGACCACGGCCAGCGGTCTTGCCCAGGCCGGAGCCGATACCACGGCCTACGCGGCGCTTGGCATGCTTGGCGCCGTCTGCGGGCTTGATGCTATTGAGTTCCATGATCTATCTCTCAGAGGACTTTGACCAGATAGCTGATCTTGTTAATCATGCCGCGCACTTCGGGCGAGTCCTGCAGTTCGCTCACGCTATTGAGCTTGCGCAGACCCAGGCCACGAACGGTGGCGCGGTGCGATTCCTTGGTGCCAATCGGGCTGCGCACCAGTTGAATCTTGACGGTTTGTTGCGTTGTCATTTTCAAGCTCCGGTTCAGGCGAAGATGTCTTCGACTGTCTTGCCGCGCTTGGCCGCCACATTCGACGGGGTGGTCGAATTGACGAGCGCGTCAAACGTTGCACGGACCATGTTGTAGGGATTGGACGAACCATGGCTCTTGGCCACGATGTCAGTCACACCCAACACTTCAAAAACTGCACGCATAGGGCCGCCAGCGATGATGCCGGTACCCTTTGGAGCAGGTGCCATCATCACAACAGCAGCGCCATGGTGGCCGGTCACATTGTGGTGGATGGTGCCGTTCTTCAACGAGACCTTGACCATGTTGCGACGAGCTTCTTCCATAGCCTTTTGCACGGCAGCTGGCACTTCTTTCGACTTGCCCTTGCCCATGCCCACGCGGCCATCACCGTCGCCAACCACCGTCAGTGCGGCGAAACCGAGAATACGGCCACCCTTCACGACTTTGGTCACGCGGTTGACCGCGATCATTTTTTCGCGCAGACCGTCGTCTTGACCTTCGTTCTGCACTTTGGGTTGAAATTTAGCCATTTTGTATTCCGCTCCGCTTAGAACTGCAGGCCAGCTTCACGGGCTGCGTCGGCCAAAGCCTTGACGCGACCGTGGTAGGCAAAGCCTGCGCGATCAAATGCAACCTTCTCGACACCTGCAGCCTTCGCCTTTTCAGCGATACGCTTGCCGATGATCTGGGCTGCTGCGGCATTGCCACCCTTGCCCGAACCGCCGAGCGACTTGCGCACGTCGGCTTCCGCCGTGGATGCACTTGCCAGCACCTTGCTGCCGTCGCCGGAGATCACACTGGCGTAGATATGGAGGTTCGTACGGTTCACCGTGAGACGTGCCACGCCTTGCTGTGCAATGCGGATGCGGGTCTGGCGCGAACGACGAAGACGCTGCTCTTTCTTGGTCAACATGTTGCAGCTCCTTATTTCTTCTTGGTCTCTTTGATCGTGATCTTTTCGTCCGCGTAGCGGATACCCTTGCCCTTGTAGGGCTCAGGTGGACGAACAGCACGAATCTCAGCAGCGATCTGACCGACACGCTGACGATCTGCACCCTTGATCACCACTTCCGTGGGCGTCGGGGTGGCAACCGTGATGCCTGCGGGCATTTCGATATTGACCGGATGCGAATAGCCAACAGCCAGATTCAGTTTAGAGCCTGAGGCAGCGGCTTTGTAGCCCACACCGACCAGGCTCAGCTTCTTTTCAAAGCCTTTGCTGACACCGACCACCATGTTGTTGACCAACTGGCGAATCGTGCCGCTCATGGCATTGGCTTCGCGGGATTCGTTAGCAGGCTCAAAGCTGAGCTTGCCGTCATTGCTGGACACTTTCACCAGCGCGTTTTGCGCCAGCGACAAAGCGCCACCAGTACCCTTGACAGAGATCTGGTCATCTTTCACGGACACATCCACGCCTGCGGGGATGGTCACGGGCATTTTTCCTACTCGGGACATTTCAGTTTCTCCTCAATGCCGCGGGTTAGGCCACGTAGCAGAGCACTTCGCCACCGACACCGGTAGCACGCGCCTTGCGATCAGTCATCACGCCCTTGGGCGTCGTGACAATTGCCACACCCAGACCGTTCATGACTTGTGGAATGGAATCACGGCCTTTGTAGACACGCAGGCCAGGGCGGCTGACGCGCTCAATGCGCTCAATCACGGGGCGACCTGCGTAGTACTTCAGGGCAATTTCGAGTTCCGACTTGCCGGCTTCGGTTTTCACCTGGAAGCCGTCGATATAACCTTCGTCCTTCAGCACCTGGGCGATGGCAATCTTCACTTTGGAAGAAGGCACCAGAACCGTGGCCTTGGCGACCATCTGTGCATTACGGATGCGGGTCAGCAAGTCAGCGATGGGATCACTCATGCTCATGTTTAATCTCTCCTGCCTGCTTACCAGCTGGCTTTGGTGACACCGGGGATGTCGCCTGCAAAAGCCAGTTCGCGGATCTTGGCGCGAGCCAGACCGAATTGACGGAAGGTGCCACGTGGACGACCAGTGATTTCGCAACGGTTGCGCTGACGCGTCGGGTTGGCGTTGCGAGGGAGCTTTTGCAGGCCCAGGCGGGCTGCATCGCGCTCTTCATCGCTGCGCTTGGCATCGCCAGCGATTGCCTTCAGTTCCGCATACTTGGTTGCGTACTTGGCTGCCAGTTTTTCGCGCTTCAGTTCGCGCTGGATCAAAGCTACTTTAGCCATGCTTCGCCTCAGTTCTTGAACGGGAAACGGAAACCAGCGAGAAGCGCCTTAGCTTCTTCGTCGGACTTGGCCGTCGTGGTGATGCTGATATTGAGACCGCGCAAGGCATCGACCTTGTCGTACTCAATTTCAGGGAAGATGATCTGTTCTTTGACGCCGATGTTGTAGTTGCCACGACCATCGAACGCGCGACCAGAGATACCACGGAAGTCACGAACGCGAGGCAGAGCCACGGTCACGAAACGGTCCAGGAACTCATACATCTGCACGCCACGCAGCGTGACCATGCAACCAATGGCCTGGCCTTCGCGGATCTTGAAACCAGCGATAGCCTTCTTGGCCTTGGTCACCACAGGCTTTTGACCAGCAATCTTGGTCAGATCAGCCACAGCGTTGTCCATCACCTTCTTGTCCGAGACTGCCTCGCTCACGCCCATGTTCAGCGTGATCTTGGTCAGACGGGGAACCTGCATCGGCGAGGTGTAGCCGAACTGTTTGGCCAGTTCGGGAGCGATCTTGTCGCGGTAAATTTCTTGGAGTCGTGCCATGTTTACCCCTTAGGCCGCCTTGATTTCAGCACCGCTGGACTTGAACACGCGAATGCGCGAACCGTCAGCCTGCACCTTGATGCCCACGCGATCAGCCTTGCCCGTAGCGGCATTGAAGATGGCCACGTTGGACTGATGAATTGGCATGGACTTTTCAACGATGCCGCCCGTCGTACCCTTCATGGGGTTTGGCTTGGCGTGCTTCTTGACCAGATTGATGCCATCGATGACCACGTAGGAGTCATCCTTGCGCAGCGACACCGTGCCGCGCTTGCCCTTGTCACGGCCGGTCAGCACGATGACTTCGTCGCCCTTGCGAATCTTGTTCATGGCGCGTCCTTAGAGAACTTCAGGAGCCAGAGACACGATCTTCATGAACTTCTCGGTACGCAGTTCACGCGTCACGGGTCCAAAGATACGGGTGCCGATAGGCTCCAACTTTGCATTCAGCAACACTGCGGCGTTGCCATCGAATTTGACGAGCGAACCATCGCCGCGACGAATACCCTTCGCCGTGCGAACCACCACTGCACTGTAAACCTCGCCTTTTTTGACGCGGCCACGTGGAGCGGCTTCTTTGATGCTCACCTTGATGATGTCGCCAACGCTTGCATAGCGACGCTTCGAGCCACCCAGCACCTTGATGCAAAGGACGGACTTGGCGCCGGTATTGTCGGCAACCTCTAACCGAGATTCTGTCTGGATCATTTCAATATTCCCAACTTGCACCAGAAGACAACAGCCCCAGAGAACTTCTCAAGGGCTGCAAATCAGCCAGTCAGTCTTGGGCCCGTCGTCCGCACCGCAAACCATTTGCAGCACTTCCCGCTGGGCAGAAACTTCACGTAGGAAACGCGAAGCCCTCGATTATTGCAAAAGACTTTTACGAAGTCAAGCGCCCCATCAGGCCGGAACCTGCAAATACTGTTGCGCCAGCTCCAAAAAGGCATCCAGGTGGGGGTCGGCACCCAGCTCCGCACGCAGGATGTCAGCGACCGCTGGGGCTAGCTCGATGGCCTTGCGGGCATCGAGGAACAATAACCGGGAGCGGCGGGCCAACACATCCTCTACCGTGCAGGCGTATTCGTAGCGGGCGGCAAAGCGCACCATGGCTTCTGTCAGCCCCCCACCAAGATCGGTCTGCGCACCGGCAATGTCCCGGACAACCGCCGCCTCGCTCCCGTAGGAGTGCAGTCCCTGGGCATCACTGATGCGATGTTGAACAGCCCCTTCAGGGGTTCCCACCAAGGGCAAATGATTGGTCACACCCGACGGTTTTTCCGGCAGCAGGCCCGTGGTGAAGCATTTTTGCAACACATCTTCAGCCATAGCGCGGTAGGTGGTCCATTTGCCTCCCGTCACGGTGATCAGGCCACTGCGACTGGCGAGCACGGTGTGCTCGCGGCTGATTTTCTTGGTGTTGTCACCATCGTCGTCCTGCGGCTTCACCAGCGGGCGCAGGCCCACCCAGATACTCCGGATGTCTTCCACCTTGGGCGCACGGGTGAGGTAGCGCGCCGATTCGTCCAGGATGAACCGGACCTCTTCCCGGAAAGGCTGCGGCTCACGCACGATGTCCTGGCGCGGACTGTCGGTGGTCCCGAGAATGAGCTTTCCCAGCCACGGCACGGCAAAAAGGACCCGGCCATCGGCCGTCTTGGGAACCATCAACGCATGGTCGGACGGAAGAAACTCCCGATCCACCACGATATGCACCCCCTGGCTGGGCGCCACAATGGGCTTGACGGGGCGGCCTATGGCCTCTCCGTCCATCTGGCGCAGGGCATCCACCCATACGCCGGTGGCATTCACAACCGTACGCGCGCGCAGGGTGAACTGCTGGCCACTGTCTGCGTCTTCACACACAAAGCCTGCAACCTTGCCAGCTTCGTGAATCAACGACCGCGCAGGGCAGTAGTTGACCACCAGGGCGCCCAGGCTGGCGGCCGTTCGCGCCAAGGCCAAAGCCAGACGGGCGTCATCAAACTGTCCGTCCCAGTACTTGACGCCACCCTTGAGGCCTTCGGGGCGGGCCGTGGGCAGGCACTCCAATGTGCGTGCGCGCCCCATGAATTCGGTGGCGCCCAAGCCCGCCTTCCCTGCCAAAGCGTCGTACATCTTGAGGCCGATACCGTAAAACGGCGTCTCCCAAAAGTGGTATGACGGCATCACAAACGGCAGGGGTTGCGCCAAGTGGGGCGCGTTGTGAAGCAAGGTCGTGCGCTCATGCAACGCCTCGCGCACCAGTGCGATGTTGCCTTGCGCCAGGTAACGAACACCGCCGTGTACCAATTTGGTCGCCCGGGACGAGGTTCCCTTGGCGAAGTCATGCGAGTCCACCAAGACCACGCTGAACCCTCGGGCCGCCGCGTCCAGCGCCACCCCCAGGCCTGTAGCCCCACCGCCAATCACAGCCAGGTCATAGTGGTGGGGCTGGGCCAAACGCGCCAAAAGGTCGGCACGCCGTGTGGGGAGGGGAGCAGAGGCAGTAGTCATGGGGTGATTGTCCATGGGCGAAGCAAAAAATAAGGGTTTACCCTTGAATTTTTGTCACTTCGGGGGGAGATCCGGCCCCAGGCCTCCAAAGGCACTGGGGACGGTCTTGAATGAAAAGGCAGCCAGAGACCTTATGAGCCACGGCTGCCTGAAGCATCGTCACAGTAAGCAGGACGGCGGGTTAAACAGGCTTACCGCGCCTTGCCATCCTTCCAGGCCTGCAACAAGGTGCCGTACGCAATCGTCTGACCCTTTGGCTTCTCATTGGCCAACTTGGCCCATGGCGCTTGCTTGTCGCTCAGCCACTTGGCGGTGTCGCTCTTGGGGTTGAGCTTGGGAGCGCAATGGGCCATCCCAGCGCGTTCCAGACGGGCCATCACCTGGTCCATTTCGTCGGCCAGCGTGTCCATGGCGCCTTGGGGCGTCTTTTCACCCGTCACGGCCTGGGCTACGTTCTTCCACCAGAGCTGGGCCAGCTTGGGGTAGTCAGGCACATTGGTGCCAGTGGGCGACCACGCCACGCGGGCAGGGCTGCGGTAGAACTCCACCAGACCACCCAGCTTGGGCGCCATGTCGGTCATGGCCTTGGACTGGATGTCGGATTCGCGGATCGGGGTCAGGCCCACCATGGTCTTCTTCAGCGACGTGGTCTTGGCCGTCACGAACTGTGCGTAGAGCCAGGCGGCTGCCGTCTTGTTGGCATCGTGGTCCTTGAAGAAGGTCCAGCTGCCCACGTCCTGGTAGCCGTTTTGCATGCCTTGCTTCCAGTAGGGGCCGTTGGGGCCAGGGGCCATGCGCCACTTGGGCGTGCCGTCGGCATTCACCACGGGCAGGCCGGGCTTGGTCATGTCGGCCGTGAAGGCGGTGTACCAGAAGATCTGCTGCGCGATCTGACCCTGGGCGGGCACGGGGCCGGCCTCGCCAAAGGTCATGCCCGTGGCTTCCTTGGGCGCGTATTTCTTCATCCAGTCCACGTACTTGGTGAGGGCGTAGACGGCTGCGGGCGAGTTGGTCGCACCGCCACGGGCCACGCTGGCGCCCACGGGCGTGCACTTGTCGTCGGCCACGCGGATGCCCCATTCGTCAATCGGCAGGCCATTGGGCGCGCCGATGTCGGCCGTACCCGCCATGGACAACCAGGCATCGGTGAAGCGCCAGCCCAGCGACGGGTCCTTCTTGCCGTAATCCATGTGGCCGTAGATGGGCTTGCCATCGATCTGCTTCACATCGTTGGTGAAGAACTCGGCGATGTCCTCGTAAGCCGACCAGTTCAGCGGCACGCCCAGGTCGTAGCCGTACTTGGCCTTGAACTTGTCCTTGATGTCCTTGCGGTCGAACAAATCGGCACGGAACCAGTACAGGTTGGCAAACTGCTGGTCAGGCAGCTGGTACATCTTTCCATCGGGGCCGGTCGTGAACTTGGTACCGATGTAGTCCTTGAGGTCGATGCCGGGGTTGGTCCATTCCTTGCCCGCAGCGCCCATGTAGTCGGTCAGGTTCAGGATCTTGCCGTAGCGGTAGTGCGTGCCGATCAGGTCCGAGTCCGAGATCCAGCCGTCATAGATGGACTTGCCCGACTGCATGGAGGTCTGCAGCTTCTCGACCACGTCGCCTTCCTGGATCAGGTCGTGCTTGACCTTGATGCCGGTGATTTCCTCGAACGCCTTGGCCAGCGTCTTGGATTCGTATTCGTGCGTGGTGATGGTTTCGGACACCACCGAAATTTCCTTCACGCCCTTGGCCTGGAGTTTTTTGGCTGCGTCGATGAACCACTTCATCTCGGCCATCTGCTGGTCTTTATTCAGCGTGGATGGCTGGAATTCGCTGTCGATCCACTTCTTGGCCTCGGCCTCGCCGGCCCAGGCAGCCTGCCCCATCGCCAGAGCCGCGGCGGCGAAAGCGATCGCCTTGAACTGCATCTTCATTGCTGTCTCCTCTCAGATTGAGACCCCCATTGGTAGACCGGCACCAACCCGGGGGGGAACCAGGCCAGGCCTTCGACACTACAAAAACAATAGCTACAAATGCTTACCCATCAAGCGCAAACGGCCATTTTTTCCTTAACCCTTGCGCATGATCAGCGCCAGCAGCGCCATCGACACCACAAAGCTGATCCAGATCGACGGGTCGCCCTGCAGGCTGAACCACTGGGCCAGCTTGCCGCTGATGCCCACAAAGATCAGGTTCACGTAGGCGGCCGACAGCAGCCCGATAAAAAGCCGGTCGCCGCGCGTGGTCTCCAGGGGCAGGAAACCCTTGCGCATGGTCGTGGGCGACTTGAGCTCCCACACCGTCATGCCCACCAGCATCAGCACGATGCACGTAAAGAACACTGCCACCGGCAGCGTCCAGGCCATCCAGTCAAACATGTCGCTGCCTCCTCAAACCCGCCCCATCGCAAAGCCTTTTGCGATGTAGTGGCGAACAAACCAGATCACGATGGCACCCGGCACGATGGTCAGCACCCCCGCCGCCGCCAGCGTCGCCCAGTCCATGCCCGAGGCACTCACGGTGCGTGTCATGGTGGCCACGATGGGCTTGGCGTTCACGCTGGTCAGCGTGCGGGCCAGCAGCAGCTCCACCCAGCTGAACATGAAGCAGAAGAACGCCGCCACGCCCACACCAGCCTTGATCAGCGGCAGGAAGATGGTCATGAAAAAGCGCGGGAAGCTGTAGCCATCGATGTAGGCCGTCTCGTCGATCTCGCGCGGGATGCCACTCATGAAGCCTTCCAGAATCCACACCGCCAGCGGCACGTTGAACAACAGGTGGGCCAGCGCCACGGCAATGTGCGTGTCCATCAGCCCCACGGTGGTGTAGAGCTGGAAGAACGGCAGCAAGAACACGGCCGGGGGTGTCATGCGGTTGGTCAGCAGCCAGAAGAACACATGCTTGTCGCCCATGAACTGGTAGCGGCTGAACGCATAGGCTGCGGGCAGCGCCACGGTGAGCGAGATCACCGTGTTGATCGCCACATAGATCAGGCTGTTGATGTAGCCCGAGTACCAGGACGCATCGGTGAAAATGGTCTTGTAGTTGGCCCAGGTGAAGTTCTGCGGGAAGAACGAGAAGCTCGACAGGATCTCCTCGTTCGTCTTGAAGCTCATGTTGACCATCCAGTAGATGGGCAACAGCGCGAACAGCAGGTACGCAATCAGGAACAGCGTGCGCTTCTGGAAACGTTTTTCATTCATGGCCGGCTCCTTCGTCGCTGACGGTGCCCACGCGCTGCATCCAGTTGTAGAGGATGAAACACAGCAGCAGGATGATGAAGAAATAGATCAGCGAGAAGGCGGCCGCAGGGCCCAGGTCGAACTGGCCGACCGCCTTGGTCGTGAGGTACTGGCTGAGGAACGTGGTCGCATTGCCCGGTCCGCCCCCCGTGAGCACGAAGGGCTCTGTGTAGATCATGAAACTGTCCATGAAGCGCAGCAGCACCGCAATCATCAGCACGCCGCGCATCTTGGGCAGCTGGATGTACCGGAACACCGCGAACTTGCTCGCACCGTCGATGCGGGCCGCCTGGTAATAAGCGTCGGGGATGGAGCGCAGCCCGGCAAACGCCAGCAGCGCGACCAGCGGCGTCCAGTGCCACACATCCATCAGCAGCACCGTGAGCCACGCCTGCGTGGCGTTGCCGGTGTAGCTGTATTCAATGCCCATCTCCTGCAACATCCGGCCCATCAGGCCAATATCGGCACGGCCATAGATCTGCCAGATGGTGCCCACTACGTTCCAGGGAATCAACAGCGACAGCGCCACCACCACCAGCACGGCGGACGACTTCCAGCCCTGCGCGGGCATGGACAGCGCCAGCAGGATGCCCAGCGGAATCTCCACCGCCAACACAGCCAGCGAGAAGGTGATCTGCCGCCACAAGGCCGCGTGCAGCTCCTCATCGCGCATCACAGCGGCAAACCATTCAGTGCCCACAAACACGCGGCGCTCGGGCGAGATGATGTCCTGCACCGAGTAGTTCACCACTGTCATCAATGGAAGAATGGCCGAGAAGGCCACGCAGATGATGACCGGCAGGATCAGGAACCAGGCCTTCTGGTTCACGGGCTTGGTCGTCGTGCTCATGCCAAAAGCTCCTCATTCTGGTAGTAGCAGGTGTGCTCACCCAGCACCTGCAGCCACACCGTGTCGCCCGCCGAGGGCAGTCGCGTCTCGGGGCTGAAGCGGGCCTTGAGCGTGTGCTCGCCCACCTTCGCGGTCAACATCAGGTAGGTGCCGATGTCCTGCACTTGCGCCACCGTGCAGGCAATGGCGCCGGGTTGCTCTGCTGATGCCAGCGTCAAATATTCGGGCCGAATACCCACCTGCACCGTGCCCGTCGGTAAAGCACGTCCCACAGGGGCGTGCAGGCGGTGGCCGACGATGCTGAGCTGGCCTGCGTCCACCTGCGCGGGCAAAAAGTTCATGCCTGGGGAGCCAATGAAATGCCCCACAAACACATGCTGGGGCCGCTCGAACAGCGCATCGGCCGAGCCCACCTGCACGGCGCGGCCACGCGTCATGACCACCACCTGGTCCGCAAAGGTCAATGCCTCGACCTGGTCGTGCGTCACGTAGATCAGTGTGAGCTTGAGCTCGTGGTGGATCTGCTTGAGCTTGCGCCGCAGTTGCCACTTGAGGTGCGGGTCGATCACCGTGAGCGGCTCGTCGAACAGCACCGCCGCCACATCGGCGCGCACCAGGCCACGGCCCAGTGAAATCTTCTGTTTCTGGTCTGCCGACAGCCCTGCGGCCCGCAGGTTCAGCTGATGGCTCATCTCCAGCATCTCGGCAATCACGCCCACGCGCTGCTTGATCTGCGACTCGGGCACCTTGCGGTTCTTCAGCGGAAACGCCAGGTTCTCGGCCACCGTCATGGTGTCGTAGATCACCGGAAACTGGAACACCTGCGCAATGTTGCGCTCCTGCGGGCTGGCGCGGGTCACGTCGCGGCCATCAAACAGCACCTTGCCATGCGAGGGCACGAGCAGACCCGACATGATGTTGAGCATGGTGGTCTTGCCGCAGCCCGAGGGGCCCAGCAACGCATAGGCACCGCCATCCTCGAACTCCATCTTCAGCGGCAGCAGCGCGTAGTCGCTGTCCTGCTGCGGGTTCGGCTTGTACGAATGCGCCAAGTCCAGACTGATGCGGGCCATCTCAACGCCCTCCTTGTACAGCGTTCGGGCGCGCGGGCGCCCATGCCAGTCGGCCGTCAGCACCAAACACATAGGCCTGGGCCGGGTCCAGGTGCAGCGTGATGGGCGTGCCCAGTTCAAAGTAATGCACCCCGGTCAACTGCGCCACCAGGTCGCCCCAGGGCGTGGCCGCGTGCACAAAGGTGTCCGAGCCCGAAATTTCGGCCAGCTCGACCACTCCGCCCACGCTGATGTCGCCCGGGCGAGCCACCACGCGCAGCGCACTGGCGCGCACACCCACCGTGAGCCCTGCCGCCGTGGCCACACCTTGGGACAGGGGCACGGCCAGTTCTGCGCCGCCCTCCAAGCGCACACCCCCTGGGACCGCCGATGCGGCAATGAGATTCATGGGCGGGTCGCTGAAGGCACGCGCCACACGCAGCGAGTTGGGCGCATGGAACACCTCGGCCGTGGGGCCGTACTGCAGCAACTGACCTTCGTCGAGCACAGCGGTGTAGCCGCCGAGCAGCAGGGCCTCGCCGGGCTCAGTGGTGGCATAGACCACGGTGGACTGGCCTGCAGCAAACAGCTGGGTCAGTTCTTCGCGCAACTCTTCACGCAGCTTGTAGTCCAGGTTCACCAGCGGTTCGTCCAGCAGCATCAGCGGCGCACCCTTGGCCAGGGCGCGGGCCAGTGCCACGCGCTGCTGCTGCCCACCCGACAGCTCGGCCGGGTAGCGGTCGAGAAACATGTCGATGTGCAGGCGGCTCGCAATTTCGCGTACGCGGGCGTCGATGTTCTTTTCGCCGCGCAGCTTCAGGGGCGACGCAATATTGGCCGCCACCTTCATGGAGGGATAGTTGATGAACTGCTGGTACACCATGGCCACGTTGCGGTCGCGCACGGGCATGCCGGTCACGTCCACGCCATCCACCATCACGCGCCCGGCCGTGGGCGTATCGAGCCCCGCCATGATGCGCATCAGGCTGGTCTTGCCCGCCTGCGTGGCGCCCAGCAGCACCGTGACGGCGCCGCTATGCAGCGCCAGGCTCATGTCGTGGAGCCAAGTCTGCGGCCCTACCTTCTTGCTGATGCTGTCCAGTGCCAGCTGCATCACGCAACCTTTCTAATGGCCCCCTGGGGGCTGTGTGGATCTGGCTTTCTGCTGCGCACGCAGCAAAGTGCCTCGTTTTCGATTGCGTTCATTTTTGTTCTTTTTTGATCGTATCGAATCAAGGTTTACCCTTAATGAGTTCCTTTTTGTTCGATTTAAAGTATCTCCACCCCATAAGCCGATTGATTCGCGTGAATACGAACCCCCGACAACTGCTGCTTCTCGAAGAAGTCCGCGCGCGCAAATCCGCCACGGTGGAACAACTGGCAGACACTCTGGGCGTGACCCTGCAGACCGTGCGACGTGACGTGCAGCGCCTGGCCGAGTCCGGCCTGCTCACGCGCTTTCATGGTGGCGTGCGCGTGCCCAGCTCCACGGTGGAAAACCTGGCCCACACCCAGCGCGAGACACTGCACGCCGAAGGCAAGGCCCGCATCGCGCGCGCCGTGGCCGAACAAGTGCCCAACGATTGCTCGCTGATCCTGAACATCGGCACCACCACCGAAGCCATTGCCAAGGCCCTGCTGCACCACCGGGGCCTGCGCGTGATCACCAACAACCTGAACGTGGCCGCCATCCTGAGCGGCAACCCCGAGTGCGAGGTCATCGTGGCCGGCGGCGTGGTGCGCGCCCGCGACCGGGGCATCGTGGGCGAAGCGGCGGTGGACTTCATCCGCCAGTTCAAGGTGGACATTGCGCTCATCGGCATCTCGGGCATCGAGCCCGATGGCTCCCTGCGCGACTTCGACTACCGCGAAGTAAAGGTGGCGCAAACCATCATCGAACACGCACGCGAGGTCTGGCTGGCGGCCGACTTCAGCAAGTTCAACCGCCCAGCCATGGTGCAACTGGCCACACTGGCGCAAATCGACCGCCTGTTCACCGACGCGCCGCCGCCTGAGCCCTTCCCGGCCCTGCTGCAAGATGCTGAAGTCATCTGCACGGTAGCTGCATGACAGAAGGCCCTCCCGAGTCGCCTGCGGCGTCTTCCCCCGGTGGGGGACGATGCCCTCGCTGCGGGGAGGCCCTTGCACAGCGTCCGCTGGTCTGGGCCGCGCGCTGATCGACCGCTGTGGACACTACGTGGATTCATACATTTCGGAGCCCCTCGTCACCATGACCTACCTGCTCGCCCTCGACCAAGGCACCTCCAGCTCCCGCAGCATCGTTTTCGACGAAGGCGGCCACATCGTGGCGCAGGCCCAGCTGGAGCTGCCGCAGATCTACCCCCAGCCCGGCTGGGTGGAGCACGACCCGCTGGAGATCTGGCGCACGCAGCTCGCCACCGCACGCGATGCTCTGGCCAAGGCGGGCATTGCCGCGAGCGCCGTGCGCGCCGTGGGCATCACCAACCAGCGCGAAACCACGGTGCTATGGAACCGCCAAACCGGCCAGCCCGTGCACCACGCCATCGTATGGCAAGACCGGCGTGCCGAGCCCGCCTGCGCCCAGTTGCGCGAGCAAGGCCATGCCGCCACCATCCAGGCCAAGACGGGCCTGCTGGTGGATGCCTACTTCTCCGGCACCAAGCTGCAGTGGCTGCTGGACCATGTGCCCGGCGCCCGTGAAGCCGCAGAGCGCGGTGAGCTGGCCTTTGGCACGGTGGACAGCTGGCTGATGTGGAAGCTGACCCACGGCAAGGTGCATGTGACGGATGTAAGCAACGCCTCGCGCACCATGCTGTTCAATGTGCACACCAACCAGTGGGACGACGAGCTGCTGGCGCTGCTGCGCATTCCCAAGGCGCTGATGCCCGAGGTGCTGCCGTCCAGCGCCCACTTTGGCGATATCGCGGCCGACCTGCTGGGCCACGACATCCGCATCGGCGGCGTGGCGGGCGACCAGCAAAGCGCGCTGTTCGGCCAGGCCTGCTTCACCGCCGGCATGGCCAAGAACACCTACGGCACGGGCTGCTTCATGCTCATGCACACAGGCGGCACGTTCCAGACATCGCAAAACGGCCTGCTCACCACCAGTGCCGCACAGGCCACGGTGCAGCCGGAGTTCGCCATGGAAGGCAGCGTTTTTGTGGGTGGTGCCGTGGTGCAGTGGCTGCGCGACGGACTGCGAGCCATCTCCACCAGCAACGAAGTCGAATCGCTGGCGCAGAGCGTGCCCGATTCGGGCGGGGTGATGATGGTGCCCGCCTTCACCGGCCTGGGCGCTCCGTACTGGAAACCCGACTCGCGCGGCACCATCACCGGCCTCACACGCGGCACCACGCTGGGCCACATCGCCCGCGCGGCGCTGGAGAGCATTGCCTACCAGAGCGCCGCCCTGCTGCTGGCCATGAGCCGCGACGCCGTGGCCGCTGGCGGTGCGCCCGTGAGCGAACTGCGCGTGGACGGCGGCGCCTGCATCAACGACCTGCTGATGCAGTTCCAGGCCGACCTGCTGGGCATTCCGGTGGTACGGCCTGCCGTCATCGAGACCACGGCGCTCGGGGCCGCGTACCTGGCCGGGCTGTCGAGCGGCGTGTACCGCAGCACGGATGAACTCTCGCGGCTGTGGCGCGCCGACCGGCACTTTGTGCCCACGCTCAGCAGCGCGCGTGCGCAGGAGCTGATGGCGAACTGGGAACACGCCGTTCGCCAAACAGTAGCTGAGTAGCTCCCCCTGAGGCGCTGCGCGCCTTCCCCCTCTCTGCTTCGCTTTGCTCGCGGAGGGAGACGCTCCCAGCGCGGCGGGGCGGCCCTTGCGCGGGAGCACTGGCTTTGGCCACGCCGGTTGCACGAGTCTTCGAGCAACTCATAGGTCTAGCGGCGCTACCATCGGCTCTCCCTTTCCAGCCTGCCCGCAAAATGACCTCCCCCGCTCCAGCCACAGCAAACTCATCCCTTCCCACCATCGCCTTCATCGGCGGCGGCAACATGGCCAGCGCCATCATCGGCGGGCTGATCCGCCAGGGCCACCCGGCCAGCCAGATCGAGGTGGTCGAACCCTGGGCCGATGCGCGCGCTGCGCTGCAAAAGAACTACGGGATCGAAGCCCAGCCTGAAGCGGGCCCTGCCCTGCAGCGCGCCCGCATCGTGGTGTGGGCCGTCAAGCCCCAGACCTTCAAAGATGCCGCCGCGCAGGCAAAAGCTCACACGCAACAGGCCTTGCACCTGAGCGTGGCCGCCGGCATCCGCTCCGACAGCATTGCCCAATGGCTCTCCACCGAGCGCATCGTGCGCACCATGCCCAACACGCCAGCGCTGGTGGGCAAGGGCATGAGCGCGCTGTATGCCCGCCCCGCCGTGGACACCGCCGAGCGTGCGCAGGTCGAGGCCATCATGGCGTCTACGGGCGAGTTCCTGTGGGTCGATACGGAAAAGCAGCTCGACGCCGTGACCGCCCTCTCGGGCTCGGGCCCAGCGTATGTGTTCTATTTCCTCGAAGCCATGACCCGCGCGGGCACCGGCATGGGCCTTACCGAGCAGCAGGCGCACCAGCTGGCCGTGGGCACCTTTGTGGGCGCGTCCGAACTGGCACGCCGCTCCGACGAGCCCCCGGCCGTGCTGCGCCAGCGCGTCACGTCCAAGGGCGGCACCACCTACGCTGCGCTGCAGTCCATGGAAGCAGCAGGCGTGGCCGCCAGCTTTGAGGCGGCCATGCGTGCCGCCGAGCACCGCGCCCACGAACTGGGCAATGAATTCGGCGCGTGAGCATCAATTTTTAAGTTTTTTTGGCTTCCAGCGCTTATCCATCAAGCGCCAGCAGCTATCAATTTGTGAGTAATTGCCGCACCAGGTAGCTGCCCGCAATGCCCGCAAACACCGTGGCGCCCAGCCAGTGGTTGATGCGGAAGGCCTTGAAGCAGCCCTCGCGGGTGCGGGCGCGGATCAGCGTGAAATGCCACACGGCCTGGGCCAGCGCCGCAGCAATCGCTACATAAAAGATAGCATCCAGTGCATAAGGGGAAAGCGCTACCGCCCAAATACCGATAAAGAGCAGGTAGAACAGCACAATGCCCACCACATCAAAGCGCCCCAGCGTGATGGCCGAGGTCTTGATGCCGATCTTGAGGTCGTCATCCCGGTCCACCATGGCGTATTCGGTGTCGTAGGCCAGCACCCAGAACAGGTTGCCCAGCCACATCCACCAGGCCACTGCGGGCACGCTGCCCTGCACGGCGGCAAAAGCAATGACGATGCCGAAATTGAACGCAATGCCCAGCACCGCCTGGGGCATGGAGATGATGCGTTTGGTGAACGGGTAGGCAATGGCCACCAGCACGGCGGGCACCGACCAGGCGATGGCGGCGGTGTTGGTGGTGAGCACCAGGCCAAACGACACCAGCGCCAGCACCGCGCCCAGGCCCAGCGCCTCCTTCACCGACACCGCACCGGTCGTGACGGGCCGCTGCGCCGTGCGTTTGACGTGTTTGTCAAAGTCGCGGTCGGCCACGTCGTTCACGCAGCAGCCCGCACTGCGCATGAGGAAGGTGCCCAGCACAAACACCACCAGCAGGTGCCAGCCCGGAAAGCCGTCGGCTGCAATCCACAGCGCGCTCAGCGTCGGCCACAGGCACACCAGCCAGCCGGCGGGGCGGTCCCAGCGGATGAGGTCGAGATAGAGCGAAAAACGGCTGCGGGGGGAAACAGGGGACGACGACATGATGGGACCATTACAAGAACAGGCTCAGCAGCAAGACGCTGCGGCGGGTGGCGGGCCACGGGCGCACAGAATGTAGCAGCAGCGCCGCGACTGGGGCACGCATCACTGGTGCCAGGTAACCGCCCCAGCGCGAGCACAAAACCCGTTAAAGTCTCCGCTCGTTCCCCCAACGCACCGCCCTCTGGGGCACCAACGCATGCCCCATACATCGACCTCCCAGGCCGCCACGCGTTTTGCTGTCCCCCGCGGAATGCTGGTGGGATTTGTGATTGCTGCCCTCGCCACGGTGCTGATCGCGCTGGTGAACTTCCGCACCGCCCAGGTGCGCTCGCACGCTGTGGAAGCCATGGACGAGACCACGGTGACCATGCGCCACCTCAACCTGTTCGTGTCTTCGCTGAAAGACGCCGAGACCGGGCAACGCGGCTATCTGCTGACGGGGGACGACACCTATCTGCAGCCCTACAACCTGTCCCTGGGCGCCATGGAGCGCAACATGGCGCGCCTCAAGGAGCTCACGGACGACAGCGCCGTGCAGCGCCGCCTGGTGCTGCAGATCGACGACCTGCGCCACGAAAAACTGCGCGAGCTGGGCGAGACCATTGAACTGCGCCGCTCGAAGGGCCAGGAAGCCGCCGTGGCCGTGACCCGCAGTGATGCCGGCCGGGTGCTGATGGACCGCATCCGCGACCTGGCATCGGACCTGTCCACACTGCTGAACCAGCAGCTGGAAAACGAACGCAAGCAATGGGTGGAGGCGGCGGCCATGTCCACCTACTACTCCTGGGGCGGATCGTTCGTGCTGCTGGTGCTCATCTGCCTGTCGGCCGCCGCCAATGCGCGGGAGTACCGCCTCAAGGCGCAGCAGTCCTGGGTGGCGGCCGGCCTCAACGGGCTGAGCCAGCGCATCCAGGGAGACCACCGGCTGGAGGACCTGGGCCAGCTCACGCTCGAATACCTGGCGCAATACCTGCGCGCGGCCGTGGGGGCAGGCTATGTGGCCGACTGCAACGGCGCACTCACCCTGTTTGGTGGCTACGCCCTGCCCCGCGAACGGCTGGAGCAGCGTCTGCTGCCCGGCGAAGGCCTGGTGGGCCAGGTCGCGCGCTCGCGCCAGATGCTGCATGTGCGCGATGTGCCCGCCGGGCACCTGATGGTGTCGTCCAGCACCGGCCAGTCCGCGCCAACCGAGCTGCTGCTGGCGCCCGCCATCGAGAACGGCGAAGTGTTTGCCGTGATCGAGCTGGGCTTTCATCGCCCGGTGACCGAGCCCGAGCGCACCCTGATGGAACGCGCCTCGCAGATGCTGGCAGTGGCCGTGCGCGCGGGCATCGACCGCAACCGGCTCGAAGCCTTGCTGGAAGAAACCCAGCGCCAGTCCGAAGAGCTGCAGACCCAGCAAGAAGAGCTGCGCGTGAGCAACGAGGAGCTGGAGCAGCAAAGCCGCATCCTGCAAGAGTCGCAGGCCCAGATGGAGGTGCAGCAGACCGAGCTGGAGCAGACCAACGCCCACCTGGAGGCGCAGACCCAGCAGCTGGAATACCAGCGCGAGCAACTGCTGCGCGCCCAAAGCGCCATGACGGACAAGGCGCGCGAACTGGAGCTGGCGAGCCAGTACAAGAGCGAGTTCCTGGCCAACATGAGCCACGAGCTGCGCACACCGCTCAACTCCACGCTGATCCTCGCCAAACTGCTGTCCGACAACAAGCCGGGCAACCTGAGCGCCGAGCAGGTGAAGTACGCGCAGACCATTTACGCGGCGGGCAACGACCTGCTGGCACTCATCAACGACATCCTCGACCTGTCCAAGATCGAGGCCGGCCAGGCCACCGTGTCGGTGGAAACGGTGACGCTGTCCAAGGCACTGCAAACCCTGATCGACCCGCTGCGCCCGCTGGCGCAAGAGAAGGGCCTGACGCTCACGGCCACCGTCGCGCCCGACGCACCCGCCATGCTGGACACCGACCCGCAGCGCCTGGGGCAGGTGCTCAAGAACCTGCTTTCTAACGCGCTCAAGTTCACCGAGAAGGGCTCGGTGGCGCTGCATGTGTCTCGGAACCCGGACGACACGCTGTCGTTTGCCGTCAAGGACACCGGCATCGGCATTCCGGCGCACCAGCAGGAGCTGATTTTCGAAGCCTTCCGCCAGGCCGATGGCAGCACACACCGCAAGTACGGCGGCACGGGCCTGGGCCTGTCGATCTCGCGCGATCTGGCGCAGCTGCTGGGAGGCTCCATCCACGTGCACAGCACGCCGGGGGAAGGCAGCGTCTTCACGCTGGTCCTGCCCCAGAAGCTGGTGCCTTCGTCGCCTGAAGCTGCGCCGGCAGCGCCGCTGGCGGCGGCAGCTCCAGCCCACACGGCGGCACCGGTCGTCGCACCGGTTCCTTCGGCCCCCGCGTTGCCATCCGAGGCGGCCCCCACCGCACCCGTAGCCCCGCGCCGCGCGAGCGCGCGCAGCATCCTGGTGATCGAGGACGACGTGCGCTTTGCGCAGATCCTGAGCGATCTGGCTGGTGAGATGGACTTTGACTGCCACCTTGCCCACAACGCGGCAGACGGTCTGGCCTATGCGGTACACAGCCTGCCCAGCGCCATCGTGCTGGACGTGAACCTGCCCGACTTCTCGGGCCTGGGCGTGCTCGACCAGCTCAAGCGCAACCCGGCCACGCGCCACATTCCGGTGCACGTGGTCTCGGTGGCCGACTACTCGCAAGAGGCCTTGGGCCGGGGCGCCGTGGGCTACGCCCTCAAGCCCGTCAAGCGCGACGAACTGGTGCATGCCCTGCAGCGGCTGGAAGCCAAGTTCACCCAGAACCTGCGGCGCGTGCTGGTGGTGGAAGACGACGAACGCCAGCGCGAGAGCGTGCGCCACCTGCTGACCAACGACGACGTGGAGATCGTGGGCGCGGGCACGGCAGCCGAGGCGCTGACGCACCTGCGCGGCTCCACCTTCGACTGCATGGTGATGGACCTGAACCTGCCCGACCTGAGCGGCTACGAATTGCTGCAGCAGATGACGGAGCAGGATGGCGTCTCCTTCCCGCCCGTCATCGTGTACACAGGCCGCGCCCTGTCGCGCGACGAGGAGCAGCAGCTGCGCCGGTTCTCCAAATCCATCATCATCAAGGACGCCCGCTCCCCCGAGCGGCTGCTCGACGAGGTCACGCTGTTCCTGCACCAGGTGGAGTCGGAGCTGTCGGCAGAGCACCGCCAGATGCTGCAGGTGGCCCGCAACCGCGAGACTGCCCTGGAAGGCCGCAACGTGCTGGTGGTGGAAGACGATGTACGCAACGTGTTTGCGCTCTCCAGCATCCTGGAGCCCACCGGCATCCGCGTGGAGATCGCGCGCAACGGCCTGGAGGCCCTGCAGGCACTGGAACTCGCCGGCAGCGGCGGCCACCCTGCGATTGACCTGGTGCTGATGGACATCATGATGCCGGAGATGGACGGCTACACCGCCATGCGCGAGATCCGTAACCGCCCCGAGTGGCGCCGCCTGCCCATCATCGCGTTGACCGCCAAGGCCATGAAGGACGATCAGGAAAAATGCCTGGCCGCCGGGGCCAATGACTACATCGCCAAGCCGCTGGACGTGGAGAAGCTGCTGTCCCTGGTGCGGGTGTGGATGCCCAAGTAGGCCCCGCCATGCCCCATCGCAAGGCCCGCACCGCCGACATCGAGCAGCGCCTGCTGATCGATGCCATCTACCACCGCTACCACTACGACTTCCGGGGCTACGCACAGGCGTCGCTCAAGCGGCGGCTGGCGTCGGCGTTGGTGCAGTTTGACTGCAAGACGCTGTCGCAGCTGCAGGACCGTGTACTGCACGAGCCCGCCGTGTTCCCTGCGCTGCTCGAATACCTCACCGTGCAGGTGAGCGACATGTTCCGCGACCCCAGCTACTTCCAGGCGCTGCGCCAGGAGGTGGTGCCGCTGCTGCGCACCTACCCGTCGCTCAAGGTCTGGGTGGCCGGGTGCAGCGCGGGAGAAGAGGTGTATTCGCTGGCCGTCCTGCTGCAGGAAGAAGGCCTGCTGGACCGCACGCTGATCTACGCCACCGACATCAACCCGCACGCGTTGCGCGCCGCCGAGGCGGGTGTGTTCGACCTGTCCCGGGTGCCTGCGTTCACCGAGAACCATGCGCGCTCCGGCGCCCGCAGCTCGTTGTCGGACTACTACGCTGCTGGCTATGGCCGCGTGGTGTTCGACAAGGGCTTGCGCGAGCACATGGTGTTCTCTGACCACAGCCTGGCCACCGACAGCGTGTTTGCCGAGGTTCATCTGGTGTCCTGCCGCAATGTGCTCATCTACTTCGAGCGCGACCTGCAAGACCGCGCCCTGGGGCTGTTCCGCGAGTCGCTGTGCCATCGGGGGTTTCTGGGTCTGGGGTCCAAGGAGTCTCTGCGGTTTTCAGCGCACACCGATGCCTTCGAGGACTTTGTGAAGGAAGACCGCATTTACCGCAAAAAGGCCGGGCTGTGAGCACCACCGACCTCGCGCCCAGACCAGCACCTTCCGGGGGCTACGCAGCCATCGTGGTGGGCGGTTCCTCGGGCGGTATCGACGCCTTGCTGGAACTGCTGCCCGCGCTGCCCGCCACGCTGCAGGCGGCTGTGCTAGTGGTGCTGCACCTGCCCCGGGACCGGCGCAGCCTGCTGGTAGATATTTTTCAGCCCCGCTGCGCAATGCCGATGCGCGAGGCTCAGGACAAGGATGCCATCACTCTGGGCTCGGTGAGCTTTGCGCCACCGGACTACCACCTACTGGTCGATGCTGGGCCCCAAGGCCCGCATGTGGGGCTGTCGGTAGACCCTCCCCTGCATTTTTCCCGCCCCTCCATCGACGTGCTGTTCGAATCGGCGGCAGACCACTACGGCCCCCGGCTGGTGGGCGTCCTGCTGTCGGGCGCCAATGAAGACGGTGTGCACGGCCTGCAAGCCATTCGGGCGGGGGGCGGCCTCACCATCGTGCAAGACCCCGCCAGCGCCAGCATGCCCACCATGCCGCAGGCGGCCATCGCGGCCTTGGCGGTTGACCACATCCTGCCCCCTGAAGGCATTGCCAGGCTGCTGGTGGACCTGCACCGCCGCCAGCAGCTTTGATACGGGCATATGCGTCCTTCCTTGAGAACCCCATCCACCCTCCCAACCGCCCATGCCCCAGACCGACCGCACCAAATGCCTGCTCGTTGACGATGTCGAGGAAAACCTGATCGCCCTGGAGGCGCTGCTGCAACGCGACGGGCTGGACATCCTCAAAGCCCAGTCGGGCCCCGAGGCCCTGGAACTGCTGCTGACGCATGACGACGTGGCCCTGGCCTTGCTGGACGTGCAGATGCCCGACATGAACGGCTTCGAGCTGGCGGAACTGATCCGGGGCAGCGAGCGCACCCGGCACATTCCGCTCATCTTCATGACGGCGGGCTCACGCGAGCAGAACTGGCAGTTCCGGGGGTACGAGAGCGGGGCGGTGGACTTTCTCTACAAACCCATCGACCCGCACATGCTCACCAACAAGGCGAGCGTGTTCTTTGAGCTGCACCGGCGCAAGCAGGCGCTGGCGCACGAGCTGCGCGCGCGCACCGAGGCCTTGCGCATCAACGAAATGTTCATGGCCGTGCTGAGCCACGACCTGCGCACACCACTGCAGTCCATCGTCGCGGCGGCCACCGTGCTCAAGCGCCAGCCGCCCCCCGACAAGGCGGTGCTGATGGCCGACCGGGTGCTGGGCGCCAGCCAGCGCATGGGCCACATGATCGAAGACCTGCTGGACGTGACCCGCATTCGCCAGGCGGGCGGGCTGGCGCTGCAGCTGGGCTCCACCCACATGCAGGCGCTGGTGCAGCGCACGCTGGATGAGATGGCCACCAGCCACCCGGAACGCTACATCGGGTCCACCCTGCAAGGCGACCTGGCCGGCACCTGGGATGCCGAACGCCTATGTCAGGTGATCACCAACCTGGTTGGCAACGCCCTGCACCACGGCAGAGTCGACCACCCTGTGCAGATTGCAGTGGACGGTACCAGCCCTGAGGAGGTGAGCATCACGGTGTCCAACGGCGGCACCATTCCCCCTGCGCTGCTGCCGCATTTGTTCGACCCGTTCCGGGGTGGAGAGCGTGAGCCCGGCCGCCACCAAGGGCTGGGGCTGGGGCTCTTCATTGCGCACCAGATCGTGCGGGCCCACCATGGAACCATCGAGGCCCAGTCACGGGACGATGTCACGACCTTTCGGGTGAGACTGCCGCGCCACTCGCCAGTACGCAACCCCCGCAATTGACTGCGCGCAGCCCAGCACAACAGCGCAGGTCACCACGACCAGGCGGGTGGCGTGATGAAGTAAAGGATGAACAGCGAGCGATCGGCGCTAGCAAGCCTCAGCCGGCGGCTGAAGCCAGCGCTGTATGGATGGACTCGAGCAAATGCTCCAGCTCTTCCAGCTCAAAAGGTTTGAGCAATGCGCGCACGTTGGGCCCCCAACTGCGCGGGTGGCTACCCAGCTCGTAGCCGGAGCACAGCACCACCCACCGCTGCGGATCATCCGCCAGCAGCTGGCGGGCCAGTTCCGTGCCCGAAAGGCCGGGCAGGCTGACATCGGTCACCACCACATCAAAGACGTCCCCAGCATCCAAAGCCAGCGCCTCCTCGGCAGTGGCGCAGGGCGTGACCGTCCGGCCTTCACCTTCCATAAGCATGCCGATGGTTTCGCGCAGCTCCGGGTTGTCTTCAACGTACAGGATTCGCATACATCAGAGGGGATTGATACGCCATGCCGCCCTGCGAAGAAGGGAGCATGACCAAAACCCGCATCATGCGCAGGCGATGGAACTGCGCCATGTAGGACAAGGCGCTCTTTTTCTCTGTGCTGCACTGTTCTGCGCCCCTCGGGTAATGCGCGTGGAAGCTGCGAACCCTTTTACTCTTCGAGCAGCGAGCGCAGCATCCACGCCGTCTGCTCGTGCACCGTGAGGCGCTGCGTCAGCAGGTCGGCCGTGGGCTCGTCGCTGGCCTTGTCGGCCAGGGGGAACAGGCTGCGCGCGGTGCGGGCCACGGCCTCATGGCCTTCGACCAGCACGCGCACCATCTCCAGTGCCTTGGGCGGCTTGGCGGGCGCATCGGGCACCGTGGCCAGCTTGCCGAATTCGGCATAGGAGCCCGGCGCCACATGGCCCAGCGAGCGGATGCGCTCGGCAATCGGGTCCACGGCATTCCACAGCTCGGTGTACTGCGCCATGAACATGGTGTGCAGCGTGTTGAACATGGGGCCCGTCACGTTCCAGTGGAAGTTGTGGGTGGTGAGGTACAGCGTGTAGGTGTCGGCCAGCAGGCACGACAGGCCCTGGGCGATGGCAGCGCGGTCCTTGTCGCTGATGCCAATGTTGATGGTGGGGGCGGTGGTCTTGGAGGCCTTGGCCATGTCATTGCTCCTGAAGTGAAGATGGATTCGACAGCAGATGCCCGCCGACCCGTCGGACCTGGAGGCATCGCACCAAAAACACTGTAGCGCAAGGCCATGACCAGCGAGCCTGACCTGCGTCAGAGCCACACCACGGCAGCAGGACATCGCCCGCCAGCGCGGCACAGGCCAGGCCTGCCTTACGACAGCCGCTTGACCCCCGGCAGCTCGCAGGCATACACCGCGTTGCGCAATGACGCAATGGCTTCATACCGGGTAAAGCTGCGCCGCCATGCCAGCACCACGCGGCGCATGGGTGGCGGGCCGCCGTCCTCTTCGCGGATGGGCAGGTAGCGGATATAGCTTTCGTCGCTCTTACGGCGGCGTGACACGGTGAGCAGCGCATCGCGCGGCACCGAAAGGCGCGGCACCAGCGTCACGCCCATGCCTGCGGCCACCATGTGCTTGATGGTTTCGAGCGAAGAGCCTTCAAACGACTTGCGGATGCCCTCGGCATTGCTCGCAAAGCGCGCAAATTCGGGGCAGACCTCCAGCACATGGTCGCGAAAACAATGGCCCGCCCCTAGCAGCAGCATGGTCTCGCTCTTGAGTTCGGCCGCCGTCACAGACTTCTTCGCCGCCAGCGGGTGCGTGCTGGGCACGGCCGCCATGAAGGGCTCGTCATACAGCGGCGCCATGGCCAGGCCCGTGTCGGGGAAAGGTTCGGCCAGGATGGCGCAGTCGATCTCGCCGGTACGCAGCATCTCCAGAAGCTTGACGGTGAAGTTCTCCTGCAGCATCAGCGGCATCTGAGGTGTGCGCGTGATGGACTGGCGCACCAGCTCGGGCAGCAGATAGGGCCCGATGGTGTAGATGACCCCCAGGGTGAGCGGCCCCGCCAGCGGGTCCTTGCCGCGCTTGGCAATCTCCTTGATGGCCGCCGCCTGCTCCAGCACGCTCTGAGCCTGGCGCACGATCTCTTCGCCCAGCGGCGTCACCGAAACCTCGCCCGCGCTGCGCTCGAAGAGCTTCACATCCAGCTCTTCTTCCAGCTTCTTGATGGCTACCGACAGTGTGGGCTGCGACACGTAGCAGGCATCGGCCGCATGACCGAAGTGCTTCTCCCGCGCTACGGCAACGATGTACTTGAGTTCGGTGAGGGTCATGGTGAACTGCCTGCAGTGCTACTCATCCAGGAGGTGCTTTTGACCACCGTTGAACCAAGCGGCATCAAAGCCTTCCGCCAGGACAATGGCCTGCGCCGATGCTTGGCCTTGGTCGCGGAGTCTTCCCAAGTACTTCACCAGGGTGTTTGAATCTTCGGTGAGTATGTGCGTAATGGACTCACACACCATTTGCGCAAGCAATTTGACGTCGTCTTTCACAGCTACACGGTCGTCGCCGGCATCACGCGACAGCACACGCATGAAATTGCCGGAGGTCATGGCGTGATCGATGTTGAAGGGCAATACGTGAAAGTTGCGCAAAGGGAGATCGCTCACTGGTTGCCCGACTTGAAACTCTGATGCGACCACGGCAGACAAATACAAGGGACAGCCCTGAGCTAGGGCCTCGCGCAGATAGCGCTTGGCTGTCTCGTGGTGCGCTCGCCCTGGATCTGCCAGGGTGATCAAGTAGCTCGTATCCAGAAGCATCGAGATCAAGCCACACCTCCCCGCAGGGAATCCACCCAACCGCTCGCACTAGGCACATCCCGCCATGCCTTAGCTCCGCGCTCGGTCAAACGGCGCAACTGCGCTTCGTCCAAGGTCTGCTGATGCTCTTCGAAGCCCAGCAAACGCGCATTGCGGTACTTTCGCGTCACCACGTTGTACTCTGCGCTGATGCGGGCCATGGCGACCTTGTAGAGGCGATTTACGGTATCGCTGCGGAAGAACTCACGATCCGATTCCACCGGTATCAAAGTGCCGTCGGGCAAGCGGATATGCGCATTGACTTTTTTGAGCCCGCCCATTTCGACAATCTCACCCTGCAAGTAGCGCTCTACCTGAACCCATTGATCTGCGTCGTCCGCATGGAAGTCGGTGGCAGCGCTGATACTGATGCCTCTTTGGGGAATGCCTGGAGCGGCAATTCGAAACACGCAACGGCGCGCCCCTCGCGCGAGTTTTTGCCACCGTTCCACCACGTCCCTACGCTTTTTGTCGAGGCCATCCAAACGTTCGGATGCCGCAAGCTGCAGCAGATCCCGTAGGAGACCTGGCGACGACACAGGGGCAGTCTGGATAGCCAGGGAGCCTTTGACCACACCTACATCCAGAGCCTGCAAATCCACTTCAGCGCCATCTCCTCGAAGGAACTCTTCTACGTCTTTGACGAAAGTTCGCAAGACTGCCAGAGGCACTCGATCTGGGGATATCTCGTATCCAGCAGACTCGTCGTGAAGGCTAATGAAAAGGGGCTGTGCGTCCATCCAGCAATTCTAGGCACTTACCGTGCTGTCCGCACCCTCCATCGAGATCATCCGGCTCATAACAGTTGCGAGCTTGTCAGGCCTTGAGATAGTCAGATTTTCCACCCAACCAGCGCGCGACATGCTTTGCGGCCAATTCCGGATAGCGGTCCAGCATCTGCGGCGCCAGTTCGCGCGCCCATTCGAGCAGGTGGGTGTCGGTCGCCAGGTCGGCAAAGCGCAGCAGCGCATCCCCCGACTGGCGCGCGCCCAGAAACTCACCGGGGCCGCGAATCTCCAGATCGCGCCGGGCGATCTCGAAGCCGTCGTTGGTTTCGGCCATGGCGCGCAGGCGCTCCTTGGCGGTTTCGCCCACGCGGCCGCTGTCGTTGGTGGCGTACAGCAGCACACAGGCCGAGGCCGCCGCACCCCGCCCCACCCGGCCCCGCAGCTGGTGCAGCTGGCTCAGGCCAAAGCGCTCGGCGTGCTCGATGACCATGAGGGACGCGTTGGGCACGTCCACTCCCACCTCGATCACCGTGGTGCTGACCAGCACGCCCATCTGGCCGCTGGTGAAGAGTGCCATCACGGCCTTCTTCTCGGCCGTGGGCATGCGCGAGTGCAGCAGACCGACCATGCAGCCCGGCAAGGCCTCGCTCAGGTCGGCGTGGGTGGCGGTGGCGTTGGAGAGGTCCAGCGCCTCGCTCTCTTCGATCAGCGGGCACACCCAATACACCTGCCGCCCGGCCTCGACCTGGGCGCCGATGCGTGCGATCACCTCGTCCTTGCGGCTGTCAGCAATGAGTTTGGTGACGATGGGCGTGCGGCCCGGGGGCAGCTCGTCGATGACGGAGACATCCAGGTCGGCGTAGTAGCTCATGGCCAGCGTGCGCGGGATAGGGGTGGCGCTCATCATGAGCATGTGGGGCTCCATGCCATGGGCAGCGAGTTTCTGCCGCAAGGCCAGCCGCTGCGCCACGCCAAAGCGGTGCTGCTCGTCGATGATGGCCAGCGCCAGGTTCTTGAACTGCACCTGCTCCTGGATCACGGCATGGGTGCCCACCACCAGCGCGGCCTCGCCGCTGGCCACCAGCGCCAGCATGGCGGTGCGATCCTTCTTTTTCTGCCCGCCCACCAGCCAGGCGACCCTGCGGCCGCGCTCGGCCAGCAGGGGTTCGAGCCAGCCGATCATCTTGGCGAAATGCTGCTCGGCCAGGATTTCGGTGGGGGCCATCAGCGCACACTGCCAGCCCGCGTCCATGGCCAGGCAGGCGGCCAGGGCAGACACCACGGTTTTGCCCGAGCCCACATCACCCTGCAGCAGCCGGTGCGTGGGCACCTGGCGGGCCAGGTCGGCGGCAATTTCTTCGCCCACGCGGCGCTGGGCGGAGGTGAGGCTGAAGGGCAGCACGGCCAGCAACTGCTCATGCAGCGGCAAGGCACCGTCGGCGGCTTTTTGGGCGCGCAACACGGGCGCACGCAGCATGTCGCGTGCGCGGCGCGACTGCTGCTGCGACAGCTGCTGGGCCAGCAACTCCTCGGCCTTGAGGCGCTGCCACGCGGGGTGGCTGTGGTCCTCCAGCGTGGACAGCGCCACATCGGGCGTGGGGTGGTGCAAAAAAGTGAGCGCCTCGCGCAGGCTGAATAAGCGCTGGAGGCCATTTTGGCCATAAGCCCGAGTCACCGGCGGCTCGGCACCGGGTGGCAGGGTGTCTGACAAGTCCACCCGCGTCAGCGCGCCCACCACCGCACGGCGCAGGTAGGGCTGGGGCAAACCGGCCGTGGTGGGGTAGACGGGCGTCAACGCCGCAGGCAGCTCGCCGCCCGCCACGCGGAACGCCGGGTGCATCATCTGCCGCCCCCAGAAGCCGCCCTTGATCTCACCTCGGATGCGCAGGCGCGCACCCACGGCCAGGGTTTTCTGGTGCGAGGGGTAGAAGCTGAAGAAGCGCAGCTCGCACGAGCCGGTGTCGTCCTCCACCTGCACCAGCAGCTGGCGGCGCGGGCGTAGCTGAATCTCGCTCGCAGTCACCGTGGCTTCGATCTGCACCATCTGCCCGTCGCGCGCATTGGCCAGCGGGGTGATGCGGGTTTCATCCTCGTAGCGCAGGGGCAGGTGCAGGGTGAGGTCGATGTCACGTTGGAGCCCCAGCTTTTGCAGCGCCTTTTGTGCCACCGACGCGCCGCCTTTGGCCGCAGCAGGGGCTGCCGAAGCCTTGGCGCTAAGGGAAACTCTGGGGGCTGCGGCGGGCATGTAGCGGGTTCTGCGAACGACAAGGGCGGGGCAAAAAGGCTACCATGGTTACCGTTGATTACGCCTAAAGACGGGCGTTTATTCAGAGTCCAGGTCCCCTACCATGCTCAAGCGCATTCACATTCAGCATCTCACCCTGGGCATGTATCTGCACGAGTTCTGCGGGTCGTGGATGGACCACCCGTTCTGGCGGGCCAAGTTCTTGCTCAAAGACCCCGGGGACCTGGCCCGGATACAAGCCACTGCCATCCAGGAAATCTGGATTGACACCGACAAGGGGCTGGACGTGGCGGCGGGCACCGCGTCGGTGTCGCGCGAGGAGGCCGACGCGCAGATTGACACCGACTTCAGCCGCCTTGAGGACCTGCCGCCCATCAAAGTCACGCTGCCATCCCCACCGCCACCGCCCAAGCGCAACCGCAATCCTGCGGACATGCACAGCGAACTCAAGATGGCCGCTGCCATCTGCGTGAAATCCAAAGAAGCCGTGGTCTCGATGTTCAACGAGGCCCGCATGGGCCGCGCGGTGGACTCGGCGAGTGCACAGAGCCTGGTGGAAGAAATTTCGGATTCCGTCACCCGCAACCCCGGCGCGCTCATCAGCCTGGCGCGCCTGAAAACGGCCGACGACTACACCTACATGCACTCGGTGGCGGTGTGCGCGCTGATGGTGGCCCTGGCCAAGCAGCTCAAGCTCAAGGACGACCAGCAGCGGCTGGCGGGCATGGCAGGCCTGCTGCACGATCTGGGCAAGGCGGCCATCCCGCTGGCCGTGCTCAACAAGCCCGGCAAGCTCACTGACCAGGAATTCACCGTGGTGCGCAGCCACCCGGTGGAGGGCTACCACATGCTCAAGGAGGGCGGCAACGTGCCCGACGCCGTGCTGGACGCCTGTCTGCACCACCATGAAAAAGTCGATGGCTCCGGCTACCCCGACAAGCTGCAGGGCGAAGGCATCAGCGTGATCGCGCGCATGACGGCCATTTGCGACGTGTACGACGCCATCACCTCCGACCGGCCCTACAAGCGTGGATGGGACCCCGCCGAGTCACTGCGCCGCATGGCCGAGTGGACCAAGGACCATTTCGACGCCCGCATCTTCCAGGCCTTTGTCAAAAGTATCGGCATCTACCCTGTGGGCTCGCTCGTGCGCCTGACCTCGGGCCGCATCGGCGTGGTCACCGAGCAATCGGCCGCCGCACTCACCGCCCCCATGGTCAAGGTGTTCTTCTCGACCAAGTCCGACCTGCGCATCCCCCCCGAAATGGTGGACCTGTCTGCCCCGGGCTGCACCGAGAAGATCGTGGCGCGCGAAGACCCCGACAAGTGGCGCTTTCCGGACCTGAACGAGCTATGGTCAGGCTTTGCCGAAAAGGTCTGGTAGCCCGATGCCCGCACTGATCACCCTCACGCTGAACCCCGCCCTCGACCTGGCCACCACCACCGACCACGTTGAACCCACCCACAAGCTGCGCTGCGGCCCGGTGCAGCGCTTTGCGGGTGGCGGAGGCATCAACGTGGCACGGGTGCTGCACCGCCTGGGCGCAGACGTGTGTGCCTGGGCGCTGGCGGGCGGTGCGGCGGGCACACAGGTGCGGCAGTTGCTGGCCGCGGAGGGCGTGCCCACGCTGCTGCAACCAATTTCGGGCGATACGCGCGAGAACTTCTCGGTGGTCGAGACCACCACAAGCCAGGAGTTTCGTTTTGTGCTGCCCGGCCCCACGCTGCAACCCGCCGAGTGGCAGGCCTGCCTGGATGCGCTGGCTACCCACACACCGCCACCCCGCTGGCTGATTGCCAGCGGCAGCCTGCCGCCTGGCACGCCGGACGACTTCTACGCCCAGCTGGCGCGCGCCGCATCCGGCCGGGGCGTGCGGGTAGCCGTCGACACCTCGGGGCCGCCGCTGGCGGCGGCCTTGCAGGCCGGGGTGGCGCTGGTCAAGCCCAGCCTGCGCGAGCTGCGCGACGTGATGCAAAAGCCGCTGGAACATGCGGCCGACTGGTGCACCGCCGCCCAGTCGCTGGTGCACTGCGGCGCTGCCGACATCGTGGCGTTGTCAGTGGGCGAACAAGGCGCCGTGCTGGCCACGCGCGAGGGCGTGTGGCAAGCGCCAGCCCTCAACGTACCCGCCACCTCCGGCACCACGGGCGCGGGCGACTGTTTTCTGGCGACCCTGGTCTGGGCGCTGGACCGGGGCGATGCGCCGGCCGAGGCCCTGCGCTGGGGCGTGGCGGCCGGAGCGGCCGCGCTGCTGCACCCTGGCACCACGCTCGCACAGGCGGATGACGTGCGGCGGCTGGTGCGCAGTGTGCCCGCGCCGATGGCGTTCACCCCCCAGCCATAGCACCGCGCCTGCAGCGCCCGCACCCGCGTGTGACAATCGCGCCTTCCGCAATTTTTACCTTGGCACGGGCCCGTTCGGCCCTCAAGCACGATGACTGATCTCTCCAGCGGCGCAGCCAGCGCCCCCACAACACCCCGCGTGTTCACCCTCAGCGACTTCGACTTCTCGCTGCCCCCCGAACTGATTGCCCAGCACCCCGCGCCCGAACGCAGCGCCTCGCGCCTGCTGGACGGCCGCGCCATGCAGCCGGTGGACCGCATCTTTCGCGAGCTGCCCGGCCTGCTGCGCGAGGGCGACCTGCTTGTCTTCAACGACACGCGCGTGGTCAAGGCACGCATCTTTGGCGAGAAGGCCAGCGGCGGCAAGCTGGAGCTGCTGATCGAACGCGTGTTGCCCGCAGAGGCTGGCAACCCAGGTAATGAAGTCGTGGCCCACATGAAGGTCAGCAAGAAGCCCCTGCCCGGCAGCGTGGTGCACATGGCCGGTGGCCGCAAGGCGGGCGGCTTTGACGCGCAGCTGCTGGGCCGCTGGCCCACCGAGGACGGCCCGCTGTTCCGCTTTGCGCTGCACGGCCCCGCAGGCGAGTCACCCTGGGAGCTGATGGACCGCCACGGCCACCTGCCGCTGCCGCCCTACATCGAGCGCCAGCAAAACACCGACCACGACCCGGACGAGGCCGAGGACAGCCAGCGCTACCAGACCGTGTTTGCGCGCAACCCCGGCGCCGTGGCCGCGCCCACGGCCGCGCTGCACTTTGACGAAGGCGTGCTGGCCGACATGGCCGCACGCGGCATCGAGCGCGCCAGCGTCACGTTGCACGTGGGCGCAGGCACCTTCCAACCCTGCAAGACCGAGAACCTGGCCGAGCACCAGATGCACAGCGAGTGGTACGAGATTCCCCTGGCCACGCTGGCCGCGCTGGAGCGCTGCCGCCAGCGCGGCGGCCGCGTGGTGGCCGTGGGCACCACCACCGTGCGCACACTCGAATCCTGGGCGAAGACGGGCCAGGCCTCTGGCGACACCAACATCTTCATCACACCGGGCTTTGCATTCCAGGTAGTGGATGTGCTGATCACCAACTTCCACCTGCCCAAAAGCACGCTGATGATGCTGGTGAGCGCCTTTGCGGGCTACGCCCACATCATGGGCCTGTACCGGCACGCCATTGCGCAGCAGTACCGCTTCTTCAGCTATGGCGACGCGATGCTGCTGGAGCGTGCACGCAGCACGCCGTGAGTTCCTCAGGCCCTGCGACGTCGACCAGCCCCGCAGCCCGCCGGCGTGCGGCGCTGGCGGGCATCGCGCTTGCCGTCACGGCCTGCGCGTTCTTTGCGCTGCTGGACACCGCGAGCAAGCTGGTCAGCGTGGGCGTACCCATCGTCATGGCGCTGTGGATGCGCTATGTGTTCCAGTCGCTGCTGACCACCGCCTTCGTGCTGCAACGGGCGGGGCGCCCTGCCCTGCGCACCACACAGCCCCGCTTCCAGGCCTTGCGCGGTGCGCTGTTCGCCATGACCAGCCTGTTCGGCTTCATCAGCCTCACGGCCCTGCCACTGGCGGAGTTCACGGCCATCGTGGCCACGGTGCCGCTGTGTGTGACGGTGGTGGCGGCCCTGTGGCTGCACCAGCCCGTGAGCGCGGTGCGCTGGCTGCTGGTGGTCACCGGCCTGGCGGGTACGCTGGCCATCATCCGGCCCGGTGGCGAGGCCTTCACCTGGGCGCTGCTGTGGCCGCTGTGCATGCTGGCTGCGGGCACGGGCTACCAGGTGTTGAGCAGCAAGATGGCAGGCCAGGAGAGCCCCGCCACCACGCAGCTCTAAACCAGCTGGATCGCCACCGCGCTGGTGTCGCTGGGCGTGCCGTTCTTCTGGCAGCCGGTGAGCGACCCGTGGCTATGGGCGGGCATGTTCACCATGGGCCTGTCGAGCGCGGTGGGCCACATGCTGCTGCTCAACGCCTATGCGCGCACCACGCCCGTCGTCATTGCACCGTTTTTGTATTCACAGATCGGCTTTGCGATGCTGGCGGGCTGGCTGGTGTACCGCCATGTGCCGGATGCCTGGTCGATGGCGGGCATTGCGGCCATCGTGCTCAGCGGCGCGGCCAGCGCGTGGCTGACCGTGCGCGAGACACGGTAGGCGCCACTTTCTAAGCAAAAACAGGGCTCTGCGCACGACCACAAAGCGTTATAAGCTCCTGTTTTTATAGCAAACCGGCTCAGTACGCCACGGCATGCCCGTCCTTGCGCGGGTCGGAGCCTGCGATGTAGCTGTTGCCGTTCTTCAGCACCAGCTGGGCGCCGCCAAAGGCGAACACGCCGTTGCCCTCTTCCACCGTCACCTCGTGCCCACGCGCGCGCAGCGCGGCGACCACGGCGGGGTCAAAGCCCGGTTCCACCGCCACGCCCTTGCCGCCGGTGATGCGCCAGCGGGGTGCGTCGACCGCCGCCTGCGGGTTCTGGCCGTAGCGCAGCACGCGCAGTGCCATCTGGGTGTGACCCTGGCTCTGCATGGGGCCGCCCATCACGCCAAACGCCATCTGCGGCGTGCCGTCGGCATGCATGGCAAAGGCCGGGATGATGGTGTGCGAGGGGCGCTTCCGCGGCGCCACCTGGTTGGCGTGGCCCGGGATCAGGTTGAAGCCGTGGCCCCGGTTCTGCAGGCTGATGCCGGTGCCCGGCACCACCACACCCGAGCCAAAACCCATGTAGTTGGACTGGATGAACGAGACCATCATGCCGGACGCATCGGCCGCCGCCAGGTACACCGTGCCGCCGGGGCGCGGGGCGCCGTAGCCAGGATCGCCAGCGCGTGTAGTGTCGATCAGCGCGGCGCGGCCGCGCAGGTAGTCGGGGTTCAGCAGCGCATCGGGCTTGACGTGCATGGCGTCGATGTCGGCGTTGTACTGGTGCAGGTCGGCAAACGCGAGTTTCATGGCCTCGATGCTGGCGTGCACGGTCTCCACGCTGTCCAGCGGGTGCGTGCCCACACCGTGGGCATCGAGCATGCCCAGCGCCATCAGCGCGGCAATGCCTTGGCCATTGGGCGGGATTTCATGAACCACGGAATCACCAAAGCGCTGCTGAATGGTGCCAACCCAGTCGGCCTGGTGCGCGGCCAGGTCGGCCATCGTCATGGCGCCGCCATGGGCCTGCGCATGCGCCGCGATGCGCTCGGCGATCACGCCGCAGTAGAAAGCCTCGCCCTCGGTTTCGGCAATCAGCTCCAGCGTGCGCGCATGGGCTTCGCTGCGGAAGATATCGCCCGCCTGGGGCACCCGGCCGTTCGGCATGAAGCACTCGGCAAACCCGGGCTGCGTGCCCAGCTTGGCCGCACCCAGCGCCCACAGGCGGGCGATGGTGGGCGACACCGGGAAGCCATTGCGCGCATAGTCGATGGCGGGCTGGGCCAGTTGTGCAAACGGCAGCTTGCCCAGGCGCTTGGAGAGCGCCACCCAGGCCGACACGGCACCGGGCACGGTGACGGCGTTCCAGCCCGTCTCAGGGATGCCGCCCAGCTTCTCGAAGTATTCAGGCGTCCATGCCGCAGGCGAGCGGCCCGAAGCATTGAGGCCGTGCAGCTCCTTGCCATCCCACACGATGGCAAACCCGTCGCTGCCCAGGCCGCAGCCCGTGGGCTCCACCACCGTGAGCGCCATGGCAGCGGCAATGGCGGCGTCCACCGCGTTGCCACCCGCCAGCAGCATGCGAAGGCCCGCCTGCGCGGCCAGCGGCTGCGAAGTGGAGACCACGTTGCGGCCCATGACCGCGCTGCGGTTTGAGGCGTAGGGAAGGGACCAGTCGAGGGATGGGGTATTCATAGCGTTCTGACTCTGTTGCCCCGCACAGGGCGGGCTGCATGAAACCGGCGCGGCGCAAAGCGAGGGACGCCGAGGAAGGGCCGCCCCGCACCGAGGGCGTCGTCCCCCTTCCCGAATGGCAATGCCATTCGAGAGAAGGGGGAAGCGGCAAAGCCGCTCAGGGGGATGTCACTCCAGGGTTATTTTGTGTTGGCGAATCACCGTCGCCCAGCGGTTGCTGTCCGCCTGCACCATGGCACCAAACTGCGCGGGTGTGCGCGGCGCGGCGGGCTCCACGCCCAGCTTGGCCAGGCTCTCGGCCACCTCGGGCGCCTGCACGGCCTTGGCAAAAGCCTTGTGCACGCGGTCCACCAAGGCGGGGGGAGCCCCGGCGGGCAGGTACACGCCAAACCAGGTCACCGACGAATAGCCGGGCAGGCCAGATTCGGCCAGCGTGGGCAGCTCGGGCGCCAGGGTGCTGCGCTTTTCGCTGGTCACGGCCAGTGCGCGCAGGCGGCCGGCCTTGGCGTGCGGCATGCCGGTGGGCAGAGAATCGAACAGCACATGCGTCTGCCCGGCAATCAGGTCGGGGATGGCCAGGGCCGTGCCCTTGTAGGGGATGTGCGTCATCTCCACCCCCGCCTGGGCGCTGAAGGCCGCAGTGTTTAGGTGCACGATGGTGCCGTTGCCGCTGGTGGCGTAGTTGAGCTTGCCGGGGTGGGCCTTGGCATACGCAATCAGCTCGCCCACGGTCTTGGCGGGCAGCGAGTTGGTGACCAGCAGCACGCTGGGCGCGTCGGCCACGTGGGCCACGGGCACAAAGTCCTTGCGCGGGTCGTAGGCCAGCTTGGGCATGAGGTGGGGCGAGATGGCATGTGTGCTGCTGGTGGTCAGCAGCAGGGTGTAGCCGTCGGGTGCGGCCTTGGCCGCCTCGGCCGTGCCCAGGGTGCCGCCCGCGCCGGGCTTGTTGTCCACCACCAGTTGCTGGCCCAGGTCGGCCGCCACGCGCTGGGTGACCACGCGGGCCACCAGGTCGGTCGCGCCGCTGGCTGGGAAGGGCACGATCACCCGCACGGGGCGGTCCGGCCAATTGGCTTGTGCATGCGCCGCCGCCGACACCACCAACAGGCCGGCCAGGCCCCAGACACCACGGCCCCAGGAAAGTAGACGCATACAGAGCACTCCCGCAAAGAAATCGGACACAACAGAGGATGGAACCATCTTAGGAAGCTGCGCCTTGCTTGACCAACAGCATTTCAGCAAGCTGCTTTGCCACCACGGCAAACCGGCGCATACTGAACACCTCCCTCTCCGCCCCTTCCTCCATGCGCCCCCACCTGCTGCAAGACACCACCCTGCGCTACTTTCTGGCCGTGGCGCAGAGTGGATCGCTCACCGAGGCCTCGGCTCGGCTGCATGTGGCCGCTTCGGCCCTCAGCCGGCAGATCGCGGGGCTTGAGGCCCAGTTGGGCACGCCCCTGTTTGAGCGCCACCCGCGCGGCATGGTGCTGACGGCGGCGGGCGAGATCCTGGCGGTGCACGCACGCCGCACCGTGCTGGACGCCGAGCGCGCACTGGGCGAGATCGGTGCGCTGCAAGGCCTGCGCGCGGGGCAGGTGCGCCTGGCCACGTCCGACGCATTTGCCAACGAGTTGGTGCCGCGCCTGTGCGTGGAGTTCCAGCGGACCTATGCCGGGGTGCAGTTCAGCGTGATCGCCCTGCCCACGGCCCAGGTGCCCGACGCCGTGCGCAGCGGCACGGCCGACATCGGCCTGTGCTTCAGCCGCGCGCCGCACAAGGACATCGACGTGGCCTACCGCCAGAGCGCCCCGGTGCTGGCCCTGCTGCCGCCCGGCCACCCGCTGACCAGCGCGGGCAGCGTGACCCTGGCGCAGATGGCCGAATACCCCTTGGCGCTGCCCCCGCCCGAGACCACGGTGCGCCAGATGATCGACATCGTCTGCAGCCGCCAGGGCCTGCAGCTCGACGCCGTGCTCATCAGCAACCATGCCAAGACGGTGGTCAACTTTGTACGGCTGGGCGGCGGCCTGTCCGTGGCCAGCGAGATCGCCGTGCGCCACCTGGTGGCCGAAGGCGCCATCGTGGCCCTGCCCATCAGCGACCCCGGCATGGACCTGCGCGACATCGAAATTCAGACCCTGGCCGGGCGCAGCCTGCCGGTGGCGGCGCAGGCGTTTCTGGAGCTGCTCAAGGAACAGCTGCCGGGCTCAGAGCCTGTTGACGACCGGTCCCCGGCGAGATCGTGAACAGGCGCTGAGGCACTCCGGTCACTGCGGCTGCCAGAGGTGTGCCAGCCGGGTGAACCCACGGGTGTGCGGGTCTTCCCGCGCGACGATGTGGTCCGCCTCGCCCGTGCGGGACAAGTCCACCACCCGCTGCTCGATGTGCGAGCCGGAGCGCAGCGAAAAGAAGACGCGCACCTGGGGCGCCGTCAATGCCTCGGGGTTGTGCTCCACCACCACGGCAAGTCGGCCCGACGCCAGGCGCACCAGTGACCCCACGGGATAGATACCCACCACCCGCACGAAGGCGTGCAGGATCGACGGGTCGAAATGCCCCTCCCACTGCGCCATCCGCGCCAGGGCCATGGCCGGGTCCCAGGCGTTCTTGTAGGCCCGCTCGGAAGTCACCGCGTCGTACACGTCGCAGACCGCCGCCATGCGTGTCAGCAGGCTGATCTGCCCCTGTTGCAAGCCGTGTGGGTAGCCGCTGCCGTCCATCTTTTCGTGGTGATGAAGACAGACGTCGATCACGGAGTCCGGCACCTGGCCGCCACGGCGCAGGATCTCAACACCATGCTGCGGGTGCATTCGCATCACCCCGAACTCCTCGGGCGTGAGCTTGCCTGGTTTGTGCAGGATGTGGCCCGGCACCCGCAGCTTGCCCACGTCGTGCAGCAACCCGCACATGCCCGCCTCCCGCACCTGGTCGGGCGCCAAACCCAGTTGGCGCGCCAGCGCGATCATCAAGGTGCACACCGCCACGGAATGCGCGAAGGTGTAGTTGTCCTTGCTTTTCAGGCGCACCAGCCCGATCAGCGCTCCAGGCTGCGTCGCCACCGCGGCCGTCAGCTCATCCACGATGGCCAGGCTGTCGTCCAAGGATATCGCCTGCCCCGCGCGGGCCTGGCAGAACAGTGCCCGGACCACCTCGCGCGCCTTCACTGCCAGCCGCTCGGCGCGGTGGGGCGGGGCCACAGAATCGCCCAGGGCAGGGATGCGGGGCTGCCGCGATGCAGCCTGCGTGGCAGGGGCTATTGGCGGGTCCGCCGGGCTGTCCGCACCGCACTCACGCAAAGATGCAGACCCGGCAGCCACATCCGCGCCGCGCGAGGTGTCAATCCAGCAATGCGCCACGCCACTGCTGCGCAGGGCCAGCACATCGCCTTCGCCCTGCAGCGCAAACCGGCTGCGCCAGAACGGGTGGGCCATCCACGACGCATCCAGCGCGTGGACAAACATGCCCGGCATCGCCTGATCGACCGGAATCCTTTTCAACACATGGGCACTGTCCATTGCTACCTACCTGGCATGGGGAACCCGGCGGGGTTCAGCCCATGCCACTGCACAGGGTTGATCAGAACCGCGTCCAGGTGCCATCAGCGCCCGATGCCGCCCTTTGTGCCGCCTTCTGCGCCGCGCGGGGCAGTGCCGGGGCCAGCCGCTGCGGCGCCCCGGGCACAGCATGACCGGTGGCAGGGGCGGGGGCGGGTTGCTGTGCATCCGGCCCCAGGCGAAACACGGCCACCGCCTGCACCAGTTGCTGGGCCTGGTTGTTCAGGCTGTCGGCCGCGGCGGCGGCCTCTTCCACCAGGGCGGCGTTCTGCTGGGTCACCGTGTCCAGCTGGGTCACGGCTTCGTTGATCTGGCTGATGCCTGCGGTTTGCTCCTGCGTGGCCGTGGTGATGTCGCCAATCAGGTCGGCCACGCTGCGCACCTGGGCCACCAGGGTGTCCATGACCTGGCCAGCATCGTTGACCAGCTGGCTGCCTTTCTCGACCCGGCCCACGCTGTCCTCGATCAGGCCCTTGATCTCTTTCGCCGCCGCTGCGCTGCGCTGGGCCAGGCTGCGCACTTCGCTCGCCACCACGGCAAAACCACGGCCCTGCTCGCCTGCGCGCGCCGCCTCCACCGCAGCGTTCAGCGCCAGGATGTTGGTCTGGGACGCGATGCCGTCGATCACGCCGATGATGTCGGAGATGCGCTGGGACGATGTGTTGATCTCCCCCATCGTCGCCACCACCTGCCCCACCACGCGGCCGCCATCGTGGGCCGCCGCGCTGGCGCTGCGCGCAAGCTCGGCCGCCTGGCGCGACACGTCGGCACTGCTTTGCACGGTGCTGGTCAGCTCTTCCATCGAGGCCGCCGTCTCCTCCAGGTTGCTGGCCTGCTCCTCGGTGCGCTGGGACAGGTCGGCATTGCCCACCGAGATCTGACCGGCGCCCGTGGCAATGCTGTCGCTGGCCTCGCGCACCGTGCCCACCACGCTGCGCAGCGAGCGCTGCATGCCGTGCATCGCTGCCACCACACTGCCCGCCCCGGCACGCGATGTATCGATGGGCAGGGACAGGTCCCCGGCAGCGATGGCATTGGCAGCCTGCGCCACGGCGGCCGGCTCGCCGCCCAGCGCGCGCGTGAGGCTGCGGGTGAGGGCCACGCCAATCGCGAGCCCGACCAGGGCACCACCGGCCGTCAGAGAGATCAGCAGCACGCGGATGCGGCCGTAGATCGCGTCCGTCTCATAGTTGAGCGCCTTGGCGTCGCTGCGCTTGCGCTCGACCAGCTTGCCCAGCAGGTCGTCGGCCTTGTCAGCCAGGGTGCGCACCGCGCGCATCTTGTCGGTGGACGCGCGCGCGTTGGCCAGTTCATCCTCCTTGAGCAGCGCTGCGACCTGGTCCAGCCCTGCACCGTAATCGCGCAGCGCTGCCGCTGCATCGCGCGCCAGCGCCTTTCCGCCATCGGAAACAAAAAACTGCGCCGAGCGATCCAGCTCTCCCATCGATTGCGACACGCTCTGGCTGGCAGCCTGGAGGTGGGTGGCCCTTTCCTGCTCCGACACGGCCAGCAGCGCGCTGCGCATGGCACGCCCGGCGAGCACGAGGTTGATGTTGGCTTCACTGGCATGCAGCATGCCCGTGATCTCGCGCTCATACATCAGCTGCGCCAGGTCATTGATCTCAGACGATTTCTGGATACCGTTGATTCCAATCAGTGCCCCCACGGCCGCGACGGTGAGAAACCCACCAATCAGCTTGCTCCCTACCGAAAGCTTCTTGAACCATTCCACGACGTCAATTCCTTTGCTGTCTTCTTGTCGATGGCAAGACACCATGGATGCGCCGCGCCACAGCCACCCGGCGGCGGCATGCGCCGCCGGGCCCGCAGACCTCCCCCCGACTTGGCGGGATTGTCCAGACGGGACCTGATTGCCGTCTACACGATTCACGCAGTTGTCTGCATGTTTAACGCAAAAGTAACCTCCAGGCGTTTATTTGACAGCTATTGACCGCAAGGTCTGCTTGTACACTGCGCCACCCGGGAACTCGATGCAGAGCCCAAAGCTCACACCCGGCCACCTCTGGTTTTCTTCCTGCATTCAGCGGTATCGCGCTCTGAACCCAACGTCCGTCCCGTCCCCTTTGCTGTTCGGCAACGACCGTTGCGCCACCTTCTCCGCCCCTGCTGCGTTCGGAGAATCGGTCCTGCCCCTGTGGCCCAAGCTCCAGGATTGCGATGCACAAACACGGGACAACGCCTTTGCAGGCCAATCGGCCTCTGTGGTGCTGCCCGGCATGTCGGCCATTGCCGCATCGTTCACGTCGCTGCGTGTGGCGGTGGCAGACAACACGCGCGCCTCCGTGTCCTTCAAGCTGGAAGGCCACAACGAGTTGCGGGTGCAGAACCAAAAGCTGGAGTTGACCGGCCCCCGCTGCGTGTTCATTCCGGCAGGCTCCGGCCCCCAGGAAGCCGTTGGCCAGGGCCAGAACGTGCTCATGCTGCAGCTGGACCCCCAGGGACTGCACATGGCAGCGCGCGCACTGCGGGGCCTGGAAGTGGGGAGCCCGGTCGACCTGGACCATGGGCGCGTCCGTCTCCTGACCTCCCAGATGGGCCCTTCTCTGGAGGCCCTGGCGCGACACATCGGGGCCACCATCCACCTGCACCTGGACCAGCCGGAGGTACTGCACCGGCTGGGCTTCCAAGACTTTGTCTACCGCCAGCTGGTGCTGCTGTTCCGGCCGGACTGGCTGACCGCCGAGACCCGCCCATCCCGTCCGGGCAGCCTGCGCGAACGTGCGGCCGTGGACAAGGTGTGCGATGCGATGCTGGCCGAGCCCGGGGCGCGCTTCACCCTCAGCGAGCTGGCCCAGCTGGGCTGCCTGTCGGTCCGGGCGCTGCAGTACGCGTTTCAGCACCGGTTTGGGCAGTCCCCCATGCAGTGGCTGCGCGACCAGCGGCTGGCGACCGCGCGCCAGCGCCTGCTTCAGGACAGCGCGGACAGCATCGCGCAGATTGCCATGGATTGCGGGTTTGCCAGCGCCAGCAGCTTTTCGGCGTTCTACCGTGAGCGCTATGGCGAGTCACCCGCTCAGACCCGCACCCAAAGGGTTTGAAAGCTGAAAATTGGCGACCCCTGGCTCAGGGCGCGCCCTGCAACGGCTCAGTAGCCGTGCTGCGCGCGAAAATCCCGGGCCTTGCCAAAGTGCCCGTTGCCAATAAACGGCACAGGCGGGCGCAGCGCCGACAACGGCGAGGGGTGGTTAGACGTGAGCACCAGGTGCCCGCGGTCTGCGGGAATCCACGCGCGCTTGGACTGGGCGTGCGAGCCCCAGAGCATGAACACCACCGGGCGCGGGCCTTCAGCCACATGGCGGATGACGGTGTCGGTCAGTTCCTCCCAGCCCTTGCCTGCATGGCTGGCGGCCTGGCCCTCTTCCACCGTGAGGCAGGTGTTGAGCAGCAGCACACCGTTCTTCGCCCACTTGACCAGGCTGCCGCCGGGGTTCGGGAACGGGGGGAAGGCCACCCCCAGGTCGCGCTGCATTTCCTTGAAGATATTCTGCAGCGAGGGCGGCAGGCGCACGCCCGGCGCCACCGAAAACGCCAACCCCTCGGCCTGGCCCCGGCCGTGGTACGGATCCTGCCCCAGGATGACCACGCGCACGTCCTCAGGTGGCGTCAGCTCCAGCGCCCGCAGCGGCTGGGGCGGAAAGATCGCCGCACCCGCCTGCAGCCGCGCCTGCAAGAACGCGAGCAACGCCTGCCCGCGTGCGCCAGCAAAAAAGGCGTCCGCCAACGGCTGCCAGTCGGGCGCCACGGGCCAGTCGGCGGGGTTGGCGCTTTGGAGTTGGGCCGGGGTCTGGGGAGTTGAATTCATGGTCAAAATAGGCTCTAGCGCTTTACCATCAAGCGCAAGCAGCTATTAAAACAGGAGTTTTCACCCTCTCTCACCCAAAGAGCTTGGCCAGGGCCAGGCCCGGATCGTCCGCCCGCATGAAGGCTTCGCCCACCAAGAAGGCGTGCACACCTGCGTCGCGCATGGCCTTCACATCGGCAGGCTTCAAGATGCCCGACTCGGTGACGAGAAGCCGGTCCGCAGGCACGTCCTTGAGCATGGAGAGCGTGGTGTCCAGCGTGACCTCGAACGTGCGCAAGTTGCGGTTGTTGATGCCGACCAGCGGAGTCTTGAGCTTCAGAGCCCGCTCCAGCTCCGGCCGGTCATGCACCTCCACCAGCACCGCCATGTCCAGGCTGCGTGCAATGGCCTCGAAGTCGGCCATCTGGGCGTCGTCCAGGCTGGCCGCAATCAGCAGGATGGCGTCGGCGCCCATGGCGCGCGATTCGTAGATCTGGTACGCATCCACCATGAAATCCTTGCGCAGCACAGGAAGCAACGTGCTGGCGCGGGCTTGTTTCAGGTAGTCGGGCTGGCCCTGAAAGAACTGCCGGTCGGTCAGTACCGACAGGCAGGCCGCGCTCACCTTGCCATCGCCTTCCATATAGCTCTGGGCAATGTCAGCAGGCTCGAAGTCAGCACGCAGCACGCCCTTGCTGGGGCTGGCCTTCTTGATCTCGGCAATCACCGCCGCCTGGCCCTTGGCGATCTTGGCGCGCAGCGCGCCTTCAAAGTCGCGGGTGAGCACACGGCTCTCGGCGTCGGCGCGCATGGCTTCAAAGGACAGGCGCTTTTTGGCGGCGGCCACTTCTTCGTGCTTGACGGCGACGATTTTGTTGAGGATGTCACTGCTCATGGTGCGCGGCCTTTGGGTTGTCGGTTTCGGTGTCGTCGGGCTCAGGGGAGCCCTGTTTCAGAATTTTGGTGAACATGCGGTGCATCAAGAACCCGGCCACGATGAAAAGGGCAGAGATGCCCAGTGCAATCCAGGTGCCAGGGTCGCGCCACATGGCCGTGTCAGGCCGCCGTGGCCAGCGCGTGCGTGCGCGTGACCACCTGCTCCAGCTTGGCCAGCGCGGCGCCCGACGCAATCACGGCACGGGCCTTGGCCAAGCCTGCGGGCACCGAATCGACCACATTGGCCGCGTACAGCGCAACACCGGCGTTCAGGCAGACGATGTCTTGCGCGGCGCCAGGCTCACCCTTGAGCACGCCGATCAGCATCTCCCGCGACTGCTCGGGCGTCTCAACCTTGAGCGCGCGATTGCTCGCCATCGGCAGGCCAAAGTCCTCAGGGTGGATTTCGTACTCGGTGATCTGGCCGTTTTTCAACTCACCCACCAAAGTGGCAGCGCCCAAGCTGACTTCGTCCATGCCATCACGGCCGTACACCACCAGCGCGTGCTCGGCGCCCAGGCGCTGCAGCGCGCGTACCTGGATACCGACGAGGTCGGGGTGGAACACGCCCATCAGGATGTTGGGCGCACCGGCCGGGTTGGTCAGCGGGCCCAGGATGTTGAAGATGGTGCGCACGCCCAGTTCCTTGCGCACCGGGGCCACGTTCTTCATGGCGGGGTGGTGGTTGGGCGCAAACATGAAGCCGATGCCGACTTCTGCAATGCACTGGGCGATCTGCTCGGGCTTGAGGTTGATGTGGATGCCCAGGGCCTCCATCACGTCGGCGCTGCCGCTTTTGCTCGACACCCCCCGCCCGCCATGTTTACTGACCTTGGCGCCCGCTGCGGCGGCCACGAACATCGAGCAGGTGGAGATGTTGAAGGTGTTGGCGCCGTCGCCGCCCGTGCCCACGATGTCCACCATGTGGGTCGCGTCCTTGACGTGCACTTTGGTGCTGAACTCGCGCATCACCTGCGCAGCGGCGGTGATCTCGCCGATGGTTTCCTTCTTCACGCGCAAGCCGGTGATGATGGCTGCGGTCATGACGGGCGACAGCTCGCCATTCATGATGAGGCGCATCAGATGCAGCATTTCGTCATGGAAGATTTCGCGGTGCTCGATGGTGCGCTGCAGCGCTTCCTGGGGGGTGATGGGCATGACGGTGTCTCCTGGGGTGGCGGTCAAGCCGCCGGTTGATCAGTAAAGGCCAGCTTGAGTCCGAAGCCGATGAACATGGCGCCCGCCACGCGGTCCAGCCAGTGCATGCCGCGCTGGATGGCTGTGGCACGGCGCGCCATCCACGAAGCGGCCAGCGCCCAGCCCACATTGACGGGGATGGCGTTCACGTTGAACAGCACGCCCAGCAGCACAAAGGCCAGCGCCTTGTTGTCGGTGCCCGGCGCGATGAACTGCGGCACAAAGGCCAGGAAGAAGATGGCGACCTTGGGGTTGAGCACATTGGTCCAGAAGCCCCCCAGGAACACCTTGCGAAGTGACGTGTGCTGCACAGGGGCGGCCTGCGCCGCCGCCAGCGCGGCCGTGTTGCCATTGTCGGCGCCAGGTTTGGACAGCAGCATGCGCACGCCCATCCACATCAGGTAGGCCGCGCCGATCCACTTGAGCACCGTGAACGCCGTGGCCGAGGTGGCAAGCAGCGCGCCCACGCCCACGGCGGCCGCAAAGATGTGCACAAAACACCCGGCCGTGATGCCCAGCCCCGCCACGATGCCCGCGCGTGTGCCGGAACGCAGCGCGTTGGTAACGATGTAGAGCACATCGGGCCCGGGCGTGAGGTTGAGCAGCCAGCCGGCCGCGATGAACATGAGCAGTTGATGAAGTTCGGGCATGGGTGTGTCTACCAGCGTCGGTCAGGTTCCAGGCGGTGCAGGAAGGTCGTCAGCGAATCGCGCGGAGGCTGCACCGCATGCGCGGCCAGGATGCGCCCCGCCGCCCCCCGGTGGTACGTGCCATGCACGACGAGGTGGTTCAGGATCTCGCTGCGCGACATGCGCCCCGTGTCGCCGTCGGTGAAGCGGAACGCCACCGGTTCGGCCAGCTGCGCATCATCCAGCCCGCCCACGTACTGCACATACCAGTCGTCCGACGCGCGCACGGTATCGCTCAGGGTTGCCAGCTCCGGCGTTTCATCGGTGTTGGTGGCCCGGTAGGTGGTCTGGGGCAGGCCCTGCAGGTGGCTGGCAAAGATGCGGTCCACCACGTAGGTGTGGTTCAGGATGCGCACAAACAGACGGTAGTCGTCGGCAGGCAGCGCGCCTTGCGATGCCGCGCCCAGTGCCAGCAGTTCCTGGTTGGCCCAACGCTTGTACTGGAAAAGCTGGGCCAGGCCCTGGTGGGCTGTCATGCGCGCTGCTCCAGAAAGTTCTTGAGCATGGCGTGACCGTGTTCGGTGAGGATGCTTTCGGGATGGAACTGCACGCCTTCGATGGGCAGCGTCTTGTGGCGCACGCCCATGATTTCGCCGTCGTCGGTCCAGGCGGTCACTTCGAGCACATCCGGGCACGTGGCGCGCTCGATGGCGAGGGAGTGGTAGCGGTTGACGGTGAACTGCTCGGGCAGCCCGGCAAACACGCCCTTTTGCGTGGTGGTGATGACGCTGGTCTTGCCGTGCATCAGCTCCTGCGCGCGGATGATGTTACCGCCGAAGGCCGCGCCAATGCTCTGGTGGCCCAGGCACACGCCCAGGATGGGCAGCTTGCCGGCAAAGTGCTGGATCGCGGCCACCGAAATACCCGCCTCGGCCGGGGAGCAGGGGCCGGGCGAAATCACCAGGCGGTCAAGCTGGCCCGCATTCAGGCGCGCCTCAATCTCGGCCACGGTGATCTCGTCGTTACGAAACACCTCGACCTCGGCACCCAGTTCACCAAAGTATTGGACGATGTTGTAGGTGAAGCTGTCGTAGTTATCGACCATCAAGAGTTTTGTCATGCGGCGCTCCCGGCAAGGGCGGGCTCGCGCAGACGGGCGAACTCGCGGTGTTCATAGGCAATGCAGGCTTCCATGAGGCTGCGGTAGATGGCTTCCATCACGTCGGCATCGCCACCTTCGGCCTGGGCGCGTTCGCGCACGCGGTCTACGATGGCCTGGATGCGCGCTTCATCGCGCACCTGTTCCACGCCTTGCTTGATGCGCGCGGCCTGGGTCATGTAGCCCACACGCTCGACCAGCAGGGGCACCAGCACGTCGTCCAGCGCGTTCACTTCGCGGCGCACGTCCTGCATGGTGGTGCAGGGTTTGACTCGGGTGATAGCGAGGGTCATTCCAGGCCCTCCTCGACCAGTTCGGCGGCGCGCAGCAGCGCGCGGGCCTTGTGCTCGGTTTCTTTCCATTCCAGCTCGGGCACCGAATCGGCCACCACACCGGCAGCCGCCTGCACGTAGAGTGTGCCGTTCTTGATGATGCCGGTGCGGATGGCAATGGCAACGTCCATGTCGCCCGCATAGCTCAGGTAGCCGCAGGCGCCGCCATACAGGCCGCGCTTGGTGGGTTCCAGCTGGTCGATGAGTTCCATGGCGTGCACCTTGGGCGCGCCGGTGAGCGTGCCTGCCGGGAAGGTGGCCTTGAGCACGTCCATGCTGGTCATGCCATCGTGCAGGATGCCCTCCACGTTGCTCACGATGTGCATTACGTGGCTGTAGCGCTCCACCGCAAAGGCTTCGGTCACCTTCACGGTGCCGGTCTTGGCGATGCGGCCGATGTCGTTGCGCGCCAGGTCGATCAGCATCACGTGTTCGGCACGCTCCTTGGGGTCGTTGATGAGCTCGACCTCGGTGGCCTTGTCCTTCTCGGGCGTGGCGCCACGCGGGCGGGTGCCCGCCAGGGGGCGGATGGTGACCTTGGTGCCCTCGTCGGTCTTCTCCTGGCGCACCAGGATCTCGGGGCTGGCACCCACCACATGGAAGTCGCCAAAGTCGTAGAAGTACATGTACGGCGACGGGTTCAGCGAACGCAGCGCGCGGTACAGGCTCAGGGGGCTTTCGGTGTAGCGCTTGTGGATGCGCTGGCCCACCTGCACCTGCATGAAGTCACCGGCCGCAATCAGCTCCTTGGCGCGGTTCACAGCGGCCAGGTAGTCGGCCTTGGCAAAGTCGCGCTGGGCGGGGTGGCTTTCGGTGGCCTTGACCACGGGGGCACTCACCGAATACTTGAGCTGCTCTTTCAGCTCGCGCAGGCGCTTCTTGGCGCGGGTGTAGGCCTCAGGCTGGGCCGGGTCGGCGTAGACGATGAGGTAGAGCTTGCCCGAAAGGTTGTCGATGACCGCCAGTTCTTCGCACTGCAGCAACAGGATGTCGGGGCAGCCCAGGGTGTCGGGCGGGCAGGTGGTCTCCAGCTTCCTTTCGATGTAGCGCACCGCGTCGTAACCAAAGTAGCCGGCCAAGCCGCCACAAAAGCGCGGCAGGCCGGGGCGCAGCGCCACCTTGAACCGCTTTTGGTATGCCTCAATGAAGTCGAGCGGATTGCCCTGGGCGGTTTCGACCACCTGGCCGTCCGTCACGACCTCGGTTTTGGCCTGCGCCCCAAAGCCACTGGCCCGCAACAGCGTGCGCGCGGGCAGGCCGATGAAACTGTAGCGCCCGAAGCGCTCGCCACCCACCACGGATTCGAGCAGGAAGCTGTGCTTGCCCCCGTCCTTGGTGTGCGCCAGCTTCAGGTACAACGAGAGGGGGGTTTCCAGGTCCGCAAAGGCCTCCACCATGAGCGGAATGCGGTTGTAGCCTTCGCTGGCCAGGCTTTTGAATTCAAGTTCTGTGATCACGGGGAGGGCTCCCAGCTGTCGCAGCGCGTGTCCCTGTCAATGAAAAAGGGGCGCTGCGGTCCATTCAATCGGCCTCACCGCATCGGGGTGGAAGCCACGGGTGCACGCTGGGGCTGCTGCCCAGGTGCCATCAGGCATTCAAAGCGACAGGCTGACGCCAGGGCCAGGCTCCCCGGTCGCTGCAACCTGTGATGAACACGTGGTGAATGAACATGGGCCAAAGTGTAGCAAAGCTTTTTTCAGGGCCTGAGTTGACGACTCTCAAGGCGAGATCGCACAACCACTCGAAAACCCTGTTGCGGCCCGGCAGGAGCACTGCAACAATTTGAAACGAACGACCGTTCTTTTTTAGGAGTTGCGCATGAAGTTTCTCCAGCGATGTGCCGCAGCAGCCGTGGCCTGCCTGTTGGCGGCCGGTGCTATTGCCCAGCCCATCACCGTGGCCGACGTCAAGTATGAAGAGTCGAGCAGCCTGAGTGGCAGCAGCCTTCAGCTCAATGGCGCAGGGGTTCGCTACAAGGCCGTATTCAAGGTGTACACCGCAGGCCTGTACCTTGAAAAGAAGGCCTCGACTCCCGCTGAAATCATGGCCCTGAAGGGCCCCAAGCGCATGAGCATCACCATGCTGCGCGAGATCGACTCCACCGAGCTGGGCAAGCTGTTCTCGCGCGGCATGGAGGACAACATGGACCGCGCAGCGTTCTCCAAGCTCATCCCGGGCGTGCTGCGCATGAGCCAGATCTTCTCGGACCACAAGAAGCTGCAGGCGGGCGACCAGTTCATGATCGACTGGATACCAGGTACCGGCACGGTGATCACGGTCAAGGGCAAGCCCCAGGGCGAGCCTTTCAAGGAGCCGGAGTTCTTCAACGCGCTGCTGGGCATCTGGCTGGGCAATGTGCCCGCCGACTGGAAGCTCAAGGACGCCCTTCTGGGCAAGCCTGCGTAACCCCCTGGGACAAACCCCGGGGCACTTCCGCCCGGGGCTGTCCCGCGCCCGACAGACGCGCTCCCTACTCGGGAGTAGCCTTTGGACCAACGAGCACACCCGCCCCTCACTGACGAAACAACGGCCTCTTGCTGCGCGCACCCCGCAGTCACTGATGCCACGGCCTGAACCGAGATTTTCGCGCTACCCGCGCCCCGCAACGAGCCGTCTGTAACGCCCCCAATTTTCTGCCCCCAGATACCTTTTTGCGCCAGACCCCACCATGAAACTCAGCAACCTTTCCGTCGGCCTGCGCCTGGGCGCGTCGTTCGGTGCCATCCTGCTCATCACCGCGTTGATTGCCGCCACCGGCATGTGGCGCATCGCGAGCCTGCAAGGCGCCAGCGAACGCGTGGCCACCCAGGAGATCGAGCAGCAGACCCTGGTGGAGAACTGGGCGTCAGACATCCGCCTGAACTGGGTGCGCACCGAGGCCTTCCTCAAGGCCATTGACCGCGACTACATGGAAAAGCTCACGGCCGACACGCAGGCCACAGCCAAAGGCATCGAGGGCAAGGTCCAGCGCATCGAAGGCCTGGTACAGGGAGACAAGAACCGTGCGCAACTGGCCACCATTGCCGCCGCCAGCAAGGCCTACAACGACAAACTCGCCGAGATCCGCGAACTGCACCGTGGCGGCGAGCCCAATGTGCCCACGCTGGTGGACAAGGACTTGCGCCCTCTTGCAGACAAGTACCTCCAATCCCTCGACGACCTGCGCACTGCCATGGCCGCGCAGCTGGCAGACAGCCAGGGCGACACCAGTACGCTGGCCAAGGCCAGCCAGGTGTTGCTGGGCGTGGGCACACTGATAGCCGTGGCACTGGGGGCGCTATTGGCCTTCACCGTCACACGCTCCATCGTGCAACCTGTGCAGCGGGGCAAGCAGGCGGCAGAGAGCATTGCCGATGGCGACCTGACCCACCCCATCGAAGCCAGCGGCAACGACGAAACCGGCCAACTGCTGCAGGCGCTGGCCACCATGCAATCGCGCCTGGCCACCATCGTCGGCAATGTGCGCCACAACGCAGAAGGCGTGGCCACCGCCAGCGTCGAAATTGCATCCGGCAACAACGACCTCTCGGCACGCACGGAACAGCAAGCCTCAGCCTTGCAGCAGACCGCCGCATCCATGGAAGAACTTGGCTCCACGGTGCGCCAAAACGCCGACAACGCGCGCACGGCCAATCAGCTCGCCATGAGCGCATCCACCGTGGCCCAACAGGGAGGCGATGTGGTGGCCGAAGTGGTCGAGACCATGAAGGGCATCAACGACAGCAGCCGCAAGATCGCCGACATCATCAGCGTCATCGACGGCATCGCCTTCCAGACCAACATCCTGGCCCTGAATGCTGCCGTGGAGGCTGCGCGCGCCGGCGAACAGGGGCGCGGCTTTGCCGTGGTGGCCGGGGAAGTGCGTAGCCTCGCTGGTCGCAGCGCCGAAGCCGCCAAGGAGATCAAGGGCCTGATCGGCACCAGCGTGGAGCGTGTGGAGCGCGGCACAGCCCTGGTGGACAAGGCCGGCGCCACCATGAGCGAAGTGGTTGCATCGATCCGCCGCGTGACGGAGATCATGGGCGAGATCAGCGCAGCCAGCAGCGAACAGAGTCAGGGTGTCTCGCAGGTGGGCGAAGCCATCACGCAGATGGACCAGGCCACGCAGCAGAACGCGGCCCTGGTAGAGCAAAGCGCAGCAGCGGCCGACAGCCTCAAGACACAGGCGGGGCAGCTGGTGGATGCGGTGGCGGTTTTCCGCCTCTCAGCCAACACCACCCGCCACGGCGATGCAACGCCCGCCCCCGTGCGCGGCAGCAGCATCAGCGCATCGCGGCTGGACTACCGCGCCGTGGCGCCACGCCAGTTACCCGCCTGAGAGCGGCTCAGGTCAGCTGCGCCAGCGAATCCACAAAACCGTCGGCATCCACGGCCCGAACGGGCGCGCCGTGGTTGTAGCCGTAGGTGACCAGCACCACGGGGCACCCGGCCGCGCGGGCAGCCTGCGCGTCGTTGCTGGAATCGCCCAGCATCAGCGTGCGCGCGGGGGCAGTGCCCAGCGCTTCGCAGGTCTTGAGGAGGGGCAGAGGATCGGGCTTCTTGCGCTCGAAGGCGTCACCGCCAAACACTTTCTCGAAATACCCATCGAGGCCCTTGGACTTCAGAAGCGGCAGCGCAAAGTCCGTGGGTTTGTTGGTCAGGCAGGCCAGGCGCAGCCCCCGGGCCTGCAGCGCCTTCAGACCGTCCTCTACACCCCGGTAAACCCCTGCAAACTGGCCGTTGATGTCCAGGTAGTGGCGCTGGTAGCTGGCCCAGGCCGCAGGATAGTATGCTTCGATTTTTATAGCATCTTGCGCAATACCATCAAGCGCTAGCACGTGTTTTAGCACTGATCGCAGCAAATGCTCCGAGCCTTTGCCCACCATGTGTTCGATGTGCAGGGCCTCGATGGCCGGCAGGGCCAGCTCACGGAGCATGCGATTGATCGCCTCGTTGAAATCCCCCATGGTGTCCACCATGGTGCCGTCCAGGTCCACGATGACGGCATCTACACGGGACAGCAGAGAAGACAACATGGGGTCGGCGGCGTGGGACATAAGGCAGAAAGACGGAAGAGGAAAAAGTTGCCCAAGTTTAAGGAACCGATGAAGCCTTCTTCTTCTCGCCCACCCTGCATTCAGCGCAAGCTCAGCGTCTGCCGCTTCCACGCAGGGTCTTGCCAACGCTGGAACAAAGGCAGCGCTGCTACATCGCCCGTGACCCGCTCAGTGGTCAGGCCGTCCAACCGCACCACCTCAAAGCTCTTGCGGTAGCGCCCCTGGCCGCGCGCCTCGCGTGCCACCAGCATCTGCTGGCCGCCAGGCACCCATCCGGCCCACTCGGCCACGCCGGTTTCTGGCGTGGTGGCCGCTGGCGGCAGCACATCGGCGAGCCAGCCGCCTTCGGTCTTGCGCAGCACCCACAGCTCGCGCCAGCCTTCCAGGGGTTGCACGGCCAAGGCCACCGCCGTGCCTTCGCGGTTGGTGCTGGCCGACGCAGACCAGACCACGCCATAGGTGCAACGGCGCAGCAGCGGGGCCTGGGCCGTGTGCTGGGCATCCACCAGCAGCACACAGGTTTCACCGGGAGCGCCGGGCTCGGTCACCAGGGTCGGGCGGGCTGCTTTGGATGGGGCCGCTGGCGCGGTGGTGGGCACCAGTGCCCAGCGCACCGCACTCACGCGCATGGCAGCGTCGTTGTAGGCGCTCTGGTCTTCATCGGGCAGGTCGGCCTTGCTCACGCCGGTGAACTCGGTCAGCGCGCGCGCAGCAGCGGCAGCCACCGCTGGATCTGCAACATTTTTGCGCGCCTGCTCGAAAGCCGTGGCGCCCCACACGCTGGCGCGGCGCATTTGCACGCGGTTGCGCAGGTAGGGCGGCAAGCCGGCAACGTCCACACGCTCCAGCACATCGACCTGCCAGGCGTGCACCTTGGCGCGTTCGTGGGCTGGCAGGTCGGGGTTGATGCACTCTGGCCGCGTCAGCGCCAGGGCGGCGCGGGCGCGCTGGGCGGCATCGGCCACCGGCATGGCCAGCACGCGGCGAAAGGCTTCGCCGTCATAGCAAACCTGCATGCGGCCCTCCACCTCGTAAGCGGCAAAGCGCACGCCGTAGCCATTGGCCACATCCAGGTGGGCCGACAGCGTGGCCCCCGAGGCCTTGCTCGGCACGGCCACCGAGGCGCGACGTGCAAGCCGGTCGGCGAACGTGCCCAGCGCATCAAAAGCCTGCGCGCCCTCGACACCCGCCAGCAGCTGGCCGGGAGCCGCCTGCAGGTACGCGGCGGTGAGGCCAATCCCCAGCGCCTCAGCACCCGGCGTGTCTTGCATGAAACGCAGCACAGCCAGCAACGCGGGGCCTTCGGCTTCGGTCAGTGCCATGCGGCGCACATCGCTGGCGCGGATGAAGCCGCCGCGCTCACGCTTGTGGTCCCACACCTGCAGGTAATCCAGGCGCTCGCCGCGCACCTCCAGCACCTCGCCCTGCCACAGGCTGGCCTGCTGCTGGGCGCCATCGCGCGGCGCGGCACGCAGGCTGGCCTGGTCCTGCACCACGATGGCACTGCCCAAGGCATTGGCCAGGGCATTGGCCGAAGCAGGAGGCACGGCGGCAGAGGCCACCGTGACTGCAGCGCTGGCGACCGCCGCGACGAAGGTCAAGGTCGTGAGATTCATGTTCATTGCTCCGTAGCCTGGGCGGTGGAGGTGTCGTCGGCCACGCCTGCAGCCTGCACAGCACCGGCTTGCGCATTGCGGCTGCCGCCCAGCAGCGCCGCGCCGATGAAATCACCGTTGGTCGGAGGCGGCGCGATGATGACCTGGATCTTGTCGGAGAGCTTGTCGGCCAGCGTCTTCTGGATGAGCAGCGGATGCTTGGTGACCAGCGCTCCTTCGCGCGCCATCTGCTCGGCGTTCACCTTGCCAATGCGGTCCATGCGGTAGGCCTCGGCCTCAGCCAACTTCTGGCGGGCATCCGCCTCGCCGTTGGCTTCGATGCGGCGGGCCTGGGCGCTGCCCTCGGCGGCCTTGATGCGCGATACCTTTTCGGCCTCGGCCTCCAGCTGGCGCTGCTCGATCTGGCGCTGCTTGAAGGGCAGCACATGCTTCATTGCCTCTTCCTGGGCGCGGGCGGCAATCACCTGCTCGCGGGCCGCAGCTTCAGCAGCCACCTCGCGGCGCACCTTGTCGGCATTGGCGTCGAGTTCGGTCTCCTTCACACGCTTGTCTTTCAGCTCCAGCGTGTAGCGCATCTTCTCGGAAGCCAGTTCCTCGGCCAGCAGGCTGTCCATGCCGCGGCGGTACTCGGCGGGCAGGTCCACCTTGCCGATCTGCACGTGGCGCAGCAGCACGCCATCGGCGGCTAGGCGCGTGCGCAGCTCGGTCTCGATGATTTGTGCGATCTCGGCACGCTTGGACGAGAAAATTTCACGCACGGTGTAGCGGGCAAACACCTTGTAGACCAACCCCTGCACGGCAGGTGCCACGATGTCGGCGTCCACATCATCGGGCAGGCGGCCAGCCTTGACGGTTTCGGAGGACGGATCGAGTGCGTAGCGCACACTCAGGTCAAGCCCGAACGACAGTCCTTCCACCGATTGCAAGGGTGCGCTGCCATTGGCCTGGCGCATGGCTTCAGGGCGGTAGCTCTGGTCCCGCAGAGAGAAGATGCGCACGCTGTGCAGGCCCGGAACCACCCACATGCTGCCATCACGCCACTGGCTCACCGAACCGGTGAACTGGTTCATGCGGACCGCCAGCTCACCCTGGCCCAGCTGCCGCACCGGCGGGTGGCGAAGCACAAGACCCCCTGCACCGACCACCACGGCACCGGCCACCATCCAGCGCACCGTGCTGGCCGTGGGCAGCAGGTACGCCCAGTGGATGCGCCCTGCGTCCACGTCTGCGGATGCTGGCATGGCAGCTTCCGTCTGCAAAGGTGCCGCGTCTTGCGGCCATTCGCCGCTGGCGTCCAGCGGGCGGGGGGCGGCATTGCGCCCACGCAGGGCTTGCACGATGCGGTTCCAGGCGGTTTTCATGGTGGTTCTCTCTCTCGGTAGGGTGAAGTTGTTGTCTGCTTCTGAGCCGTCCGATCGGGCTGCTCATTGGGGACTGATTCTTCGGATTCACCCCGGAAGCAACAACGCAGCGCGCACCCCAAAGCCCTCACACCCACCGCACAAACCCTCCGGCCCCGGAAGAAACCTTCACACCGGGCAAGCAAGGCGCCCCGGATAATCGACGCACCCATACTCCACGCCCCGCCCATGACCCGCATTGCTGTGATCGAAGACGACCTGCCCACCAGCAACCAGCTGGCGGGCTGGATTGCCAGTGCGAAGAGCGGCATCGTGATTGACCAGTGGTTCACGCGCGACGACGCCGAAGCCGCCCTGGCGCGCGAGCACTACGACGCAGTGGTCCTTGACATCGAACTGGGCCGTGAGCGCCATGCGGGCGTGGCGCTCATCAACGCCATCAACAAGCGCCGCCAGGGCACACCGGTGCTGGTGGTGTCGGCCATGCCTGCGGCCATCTACCGCAGCATCATGAAGGCGCTGGACGCGTGGGACTACCTGCAAAAGACCACGTTCGAGGAGGCCGACTTCATCGAGACCTTTCTCGACATCCTGCGCACCACGCAGACCCAGACTCCGACCCGCACAGCACCCGCCCCGGTGGGCGATGCGCTGGTGCTGGACCCGCTGTGGCAGCGCTCCCCCACCTGGCGCGGCGAGCGCATCAACCTGCCGCTGACGGCCCAGCGCATCCTGGCCACGCTGCACCAGCGCAGTGGCGAGGTGGTGTCATACGACGAACTTTTTGAGGTGGTGAAAAGCGGGCGCAACCGCGACAACGTGCGCAAGCACGTCAGTACCATCCGCGAGGCCCTGCGCGAGGTGGACCCCGCCTTCGAAGGCATCGAGAACGTACCCATGCGCGGCTTTCGCTGGACAGGCACGTGAAGCGTCTGCTCCGCCACCCCGCGCTGGAAATGCCCCGCCTGGGCCTGCCCGCCTTCCGGTTGCGGATTCTGGTGCGCAGCGTGTTTGTGCTGCTGGCGCTAGCCACCGTCGCGCTGAGCGTGGTGCTGCTCAAGGAAGAAAAGGAGCGTGGCTGGCAGAGCTACCAGCACGGCTTCGCGCGCAGCCAGTCCGAGGTCATGGCCCGTCTGCGCCACCCCTCTGGGCAGCTGGCCTTGCTCAATGCGGGCAACCGTGGCGCCGCCCCCGCGCCGCTGGCGCCCCTGCTGCTGCCCTATGCGGCGCTAGATTTCGACGACCAAAACAAGGCCCAACAGGCCGTGGAAATGGCGGGCTGCGCGGTGCAGTACCCCGACGGTTCGTCGGTCTGCGCGGCCATCGGCAACAACCCCTATGCCGGGGGCTTCATTTACCTGGTGGGCAGCTTCTACGCGGGCGAGCTGGTGCCCCGCGAACGTGGCGCACTGGATGTGCAGGCCGTGCACCGCGCCCGCATCACGCTGGACATGCGCGGCGCTACCTACCGCTGGGTGGCGCCTTTTGAAGCACTGCCACCCCAGGGCACGATCAGCACCCGGGGCCGCCTGACAGGATTCGTGGACAGCGGAGAAGAGTCCCTGGATGCCCGGGCGCGGCCAGTGCGAGATTTTCGCGGCTGGCTCTGGCAGAACGGCCAGTGCCGGGATCTGGCGGGCGCCGTGCCCGATTGCCTGCGCCGCACCTTCTACTCCATCCGCCTGCCGGTGGAGCTGTTCCGCGAAGCGCTGTTTGACAAGCAGCGCCTGGTCTGGCCGCCACAGGATCTTGGCAACATGCGCGTGCGGGTGGAAATGCTGGCGCCCGGCACAGGCGCGGCGCTGTTCGACAGCAATGCCCCCGGTGCCCAGGCTGCGGCTTCGCTGGCGGATGTGGCGCGCACCCTGCTGCCCGGCGAACAGGTGCAGATCCGCAAGCTGGGCACGAGCGACAGCGAAGCGATCACGCTCAAGGGTTCCGAAGTGCAGGCAGACCCGTCGGCGCCCTGGCTGCTGCGCCTTATCAGCTGGCTGCCGCTGGAGTGGCAAGCCGCTGGCGATCATCAGGCGCAGCCGGTACCGGCCGGCCTCGACATTCTGGACACCCCGGCGGGCAACTATGCCGTCACCTTTACCGGCAACCTGCGCGGCGTGGAGCAGGGCCTTGCCGCCGTGGCCACCCGCATGTCGTGGTACCTGGGCGCCATGCTCGCGGCCATCGCGCTGGCCTGGCTGGTGGTGGAGGTGGGACTCATCCGCCGCGTGACCGCCCTCACCCGCCGCGCGGCAGCGGTTTCGTACAACGTGCAGGACGGGCACATCGGCCCCCGCCTGGGCGACCTGGACGTGTCGGACCTGCGCGGGTCGGACGAGCTGGGTATTCTGGCGGGCGGCCTGGCCGACCTGCTCCAGCGTGTGAAGGACGATATCCAGCGCGAACAATTGCGCGCCCAGCAGGAGCGCGACATGTGGCATGCCGTGGGGCACGAGATCATGTCCCCCTTGCAATCGCTCATGGTGCTGCACGGCAGCGCCGACGACCCGGGCCACCGCTACATCCAGCGCATGCAACAGGCCGTGCATGTGCTGTATGGCACGGCCTCCCCTGCGGAGGCGTTGCAGGCGGCCGACGTGCCGCAGGGTCGACTGGACCTGGATGCCTTCCTGCGCCACGTGGCCAACAACGCGCACTTTGCAGGCATCGACAACGTGGTCTATGAAGGAGGGGCGGGCCCGGTCATCGTTCGGGCGGACGAATTTGCATTGGAAGACGTGGTGACCCACATCCTGCGCAATGCCGACCGCTACCGCCCGCCGGGCACGGCCATCACGCTGACGCTGGCGGCCTCCGAATCGACTGCCAGCGCCACGCTGCGCAACCAGGGTGCCACCATTGCCGAGGATCTGCTGGGGCGCATCTTTGAGCTGGGGGTGTCCGACCCCAGCCTTCCCATGCCCGACGGCGAGAGCGGGCACCGGGGCCAGGGCCTGTTCGTGGCCAAGACCTACATGGCCAAGATGGGCGGCACGATCAACGCGCGCAATACGGCCGACGGCGTGGCCTTCGTCCTGACTTTTCAGCGCCTGGGCTGACCCGGCCCGAAACGCGCGCCCCGCGCACGGCAGGGGGCGGCACTGTCCGACAGGGGCGCGCAGCAGTGTGGCCTACCCTGCAGGCATACGTTCAGACCACCGTCTGCGATTGCCCCAGGAGCCCTTTCATGAACCGCATTCCCTTTGCCACCCCCCTCTTCACCGCCGCCTTGTTGCTGGCATGCGCGGGTGTATCCGCACAAACGCCGCCTCAGGATGCGCGGGCACGCTATGAGCAGGAGCGGGAAAAGTGCATGACCAACAATACCCAGGACAGTCTGGCCACCTGCCTGCGCGAGGCCAACAACGCGCTGGATGCTTCGCGCAAGGGCGATCTGAGCAACCCTGGAGCCGCCGCAAACGACAACGCCACACAGCGTTGTGCTGCGTTCCAGACGGCTGCCGACCAGGCTGATTGCATGCGCCGTGTGCAAAGCAGCCCGGCGAGTGGCTCGGTGTCCGGCGGCGGCGTGTTGCGTGAATCGACCACCACGACAATCACCGTCCCTGCACAACAATAACCAAGCTCCAGGAAGGCGTGGTCTATGAAAACGGCCACCGCGCAAAGTCTGCGCAGCGGCTCAGGAGATCACCCCAGTTCTGCGCGCATCGAGTCGATAACGCCTTGGTAGTCCGGCTTGCCAAAGATGGCGCTGCCCGCCACAAAGGTGTCAGCACCCGCATCGGCCACGCGGCGGATGTTGTCGGTCTTGATGCCGCCATCCACTTCCAGGCGGATGTCCTTGCCCGAGGCGTCGATGCGCTTGCGCACAGCTTCGATCTTGCGCAGGGCCGAGTCGATGAAGCTCTGGCCGCCAAAGCCGGGGTTCACGCTCATGATGAGAATGAGGTCGATGTCGTCGATCACCCAGTCGAGAACGTCCAGCGGCTCCGCCGGATTGAACACCAGGCCGGGCTTGACGCCCTTGGAACGGATGGCCTGGATGCTGCGGTGCACATGGCCCGAGGCATCGGGGTGAAAGCTGATGTAGTCCGCACCCGCGTCGGCAAACGCGGCCGCCAGTGCGTCCACCGGCTGGATCATCAGGTGCACATCGATCGGTACGGCCACACCGGCGGCGGTCTTGGCATGGGGCTTGAGCGCCTGGCACACCATGGGGCCGAAGGTGAGGTTGGGCACGTAATGGTTGTCCATCACGTCGAAGTGGATCCAGTCTGCGCCAGCGGCAATGACATTGCGCACCTCTTCACCCAGGCGGGCGAAGTCGGCAGAGAGGATGGAGGGGGCGATTCGGAATGTGCGGCTCATCCTCCGATTGTCGCAAAGCGCAGGAGCCCTGGGGTTTTACCCCACGGGCATGCACTTTTTACGAATCTCCACGGTTACCATTCGCCCCATGCCAAAGTACCAGTTTGACGTGGAAGTGCTGCCCGAATACCTGCCCGAGCAGTCTGCGCCGGACACGGGGGTGTTCAGCTTCGCTTACACCATCACCATCACCAATTCCGGGGAAACGCCAGCGCAGCTGATTTCGCGCCACTGGATCATCAGTGACTCCCGGGGCCACACCGAAGAGGTCAAGGGCCTGGGCGTGGTGGGCCACCAGCCGCTGCTCAAGCCGGGAGAATCGTTCCAGTACACCAGCGGTTGCCGGCTTCGCACCTCCAGCGGGACCATGCACGGCACCTTTCACTGCGTGGCCGAAGATGGCGAGCCCTTCAACAGCCCGGTGCCGTTGTTCGTGCTGGAGGCGATCAGCCACGGCCCTTCGGGCGAACCTTTGAGCGGCCGGGTGCTGCATTGAAGCGCTATTGCCCCCACGCTCCCCACTTCGTGTGGTCGCTGCCCCCCAAGGGGGCCGCTTTTCATCTTGGGGCGGCCCGGCGATGAAGCATTACCCCCACACTCCCCACTCCGTGTGGTCGCTGCCCCCCGAGGGGGCCGCTTTTCATCTTGGGGCGGCCCGGCGATGAAAAACACCCCCCATTCCGACCTGGCCAGCATTCTGGCGGCTCTCGACCCGGCCGCTGACCTGGCCCATCGCCATCTCTGGCTCATCCACCTGCTGGACTGGGTGCGCGGCAAGCGCGATTCGGTGCCTGCCGCTGTGGGCCGGGTGCAGCTTTTCATCGATGCGGTCGCGGCACGGCCCGATCTCCGGCAGCGGCTGCAAGCCTGGTGGGCCACCTTGGTGGGCCAGGTCGATATCACCACCTTGCTGGCCGATTTTGGCTTTGCGCCCCGCACTGCGCTGGTCAGCGAGATGGCGGAACGCCTGCGCACCAAGCTGCTGCCGGGCAGCCCAGAGACCATCGACGCGTCCGAGCTTTTCATGCTGGCGCTGCCCAGCGCTTTTGACGCCCAGTGGCTCGCGGCGCTCGACGAAACCCAGCTGAACCGGCTGGTGGAGTTGCTGGCTTCCCCGGGTGGCAACAACAGCCCCGGTGGCGCCACGCGCTGGCACCGCGCCCTGCTCGACGCCATCACCTACTGCGCGGGGCAGATTCTCTCGACCGGCTTTGCCCCCGAACTCCGGCTGCGCATGAGCGAATCCGCGCGCGAGGCTCAGCCCTTTCATGCACTGATCCGCGATGTGGAGAGTCTGCGCGTGGAGGTACTGCATGCGCTACGCACGCCTGACCGGCTCAACGAGTCGGCCCAGCGCCTGCGCGAGCGCCTGGAGGCCTGCCGCGCGGCGGCGGCCACCGTGTACACGCATTTCGAAGACAACGGCATTTCAGTGGGCCTGGTCTTTCGCCTGCGGCAGCTGCGCGAGCGCATCCTGCGCGTGCGCGAATTGCTCGACTGCCTGCTGTCGGCCCAACCAGCCGTCACGGCGGCGCAGCTCATGGCGCACCTGGTGATGGTGGGACAGGAGCGGCGCAGCCTGCGCGCGTTGCTGGCGTCCAACTCCTCGCTGCTGGCGGCCAAGGTGGCCGAGCGCAGCGCCGAGACGGGCGAGCACTACATCACCCGCACAGGCACCGAATACCGCGCCATGCTGCGCAAGGCGGCGGGCGGCGGTGCGCTGATGGCGTTCACCACGCTGACCAAGTTCGGCCTCCATGCGCTGGCGCTGTCGGCGTTCTGGGGCGGATTCATGGCGGGGGTCAACTACGCCGTGAGCTTTGTGCTGATCCAGCTGTTGCATTTCACGGTGGCCACCAAACAACCGGCCATGACGGCGCCGGCCATGGCAGCCAAGCTCAAGGAGCTGGGCCCGGGCGGCGCGATCGAGGCGTTTGTGGATGAGATCACGCACCTGGTGCGCTCCCAGGTGGCGGCCGTGCTGGGCAATGTGCTGGTGGTGTTTCCCGCCGTGCTGGTGCTGGCCACGCTGATTGCCCTGGCCAGGGGCGGCCCCGCCATCAGCGTGAAGGAGGCAGAGCATGTGCTCGCCTCCTTGCACCTGCTCGGGCCTTCGCTTTTTTTTGCGGCCTTTACCGGGGTGCTGCTGTTTGCATCCAGCATCATTGCGGGCTGGACGGAGAACTGGTTTGTGCTCCACCGCATGGACTCAGCCCTGCACTACAACCCGCGCATCACCGGGCTGCTGGGCGCCGAGCGCGCCGCGCGCTGGGCCCGCTTCCTGCGCGAAAACCTCTCGGGCCTTGCGGCCAATGTCTCGCTGGGTTTCATGCTCGGCCTGGTGCCCGCGTTTGCCGCTTTTTTTGGGCTGGGGCTCGATGTGCGCCACGTCACGCTGTCCACCGGCCAGGTGGCTGCCGCCAGCGCCGCACTGGGCCTGCAGGTGCTGCATTTGCCCGCATTCTGGTGGGCCGTGGCCTCGCTGCCCTTTCTGGGTGCGCTGAATGTGTCGGTAAGTTTTTATCTGGCCTTCAGCCTGGCGCTGCGCGCGCAAAACGTGAGCGGTGTAGACCGCTCGCGCATCTACGCCGCAATTCGCGCCCGCCTGCGCAGCGCGCCCCTGAGCTTTTTTGTGCCAGCGCGGCAAGCCAGCGTTGGTGTATCGTCGCAGGCCTGACGGCGGGCAACCGCCGCATCTGTCCTACATGGCCGGAATGTTTCCGCCTGTAAATTCGGGGCACCAACGCCCAAGCGCACCCCCTCCCATCTGCGGAGGGCCTGTGCGCGGGCCCTTTCACACCAACGGGCACCGCCCGTCTGACGCAGAGGTTCCATGACATGAACGAAATCCTGACCTTCTGGGCGCAGTGGCTGCGCCCCTCGGCCGGGTTGCCCACGGTGCAATGGTCGCTGCTGCTGGCCGTGGCCGCCATGGCGGGCTATCTCACGCAGCGCCACACGGGCCTGCCCAAGGTGCTCGGCTATTCGCTGGTAGGCACCGCCGCCGGGCTGGCCGGGTTCAGCGGTGCCGTGTGGCCGCTGCAGGGCATTGGCCTGTTCCTGCTGGAGCTGGGCATTGCCCTGGTGCTCTTTGAATGTGGTGGCCGCATTCCGCTGCGCTGGTTCCGCCACAACCCGATGGTGCTGGTGCAGAGCATTGCCGAATCGGTGCTGACCTATTTCGCCGTGTACTGGGTGCTGGTGTGGCTGAACCTGCCCACGCAGGTGGCCGGGCCGCTGGCCCTGGTGGCGCTCGCGGCTTCACCCGCCGTGCTCACGCGCGTGGTGGCCGACACCCGCGCCGCCGGGCCCGTGACGGAACGCGCCATCGTGCTCACCACGCTCTCTACGCTATACGCGCTGACACTGGGCAGCGCCAAGGCCGAGCTGATCAACCGCCAAAGCGTCACCATGGTGGAGACCGTGTACCCCGTGATGGTGGTGCTGGGCGTCTCCATCATCGTGGCCGCCGTGCTGGCCCTGGTGCTGCGCATGGCGTTGCGCTTCATGAGCCCCACGAGCGAAAACACCTCCATGCTGTTTCTGGCATTGGTCGCGGCGGGCACCGCCGTGGCTGCGCACATGGGGGGCTCGGCGCCGCTGGCCGCACTACTGGGCGGCATGCTGCTCAAGCAACTCAACCCGCGCCCCTGGGCCTGGCCCCGCCAGCTGGGCAATGCGTCGTCACTGCTCACCATGCTGATGTTTGTGCTGGTCTCTACCGTGGCGGCGCAGGCCGACTGGAGCGCCCCGGTGGCCGGCGTGGTGCTGGCCCTGATTGCCGTGCGCCTGGTGGCCAAGGCCACCGGCGTGGCACTGGGCAACGTGGGCAGCGGTGCGAGCTGGAAGCAGGCGCTGTGGGTGGGCTGCGCGATGACACCGATGTCGTCCATCGCACTCTTGATCGCCTCGCAGTTCGTGCTGGCCTCGCCTTCCACCGGCCATGTGATTGCCGGTGTGGCGCTGCCGGCCATCTTGCTGATGGAGGTGCTGGGCGCCGTGATTGCCACCGTGGCCATTTACCGTGCGGGCGAAAGCTCCAAACCCTGGGCGCCATTGACCCGCAGCAACAACGGAGAAAACAGCCGTGAGTCTTGAAGCCTTCAACCATTCCGAACCGCTGACGCTGGGTGTCGAGCTGGAGCTGCAGCTCGTCAACACCAACGACTACGACCTGGCCCCCTATGCCGAGGACATGCTGCGCCTCATGAAGAAAACCCCGCTGCCCGGCAGCGTGGTGCCCGAGATGACGAACAGCATGATCGAGATATCGACCGGCATCTGCCACTCGGCCAGCGAAGTGCTGGGCCAGCTCACGCCCATCCGCGATGCGCTGGTCAAAAGCGCTGACAAGCTCAACATCGCCGTGGTGGGCGGCGGCACGCACCCCTTCCAGCAGTGGCACGAGCGGCGCATCTACGACAAGCCGCGTTTTCGTGAGCTGTCCGAGCTGTATGGCTACCTGTCCAAGCAGTTCACCATCTTCGGCCAGCACGTGCACATCGGCTGCCCCGACGCGAACGCCGCGCTGCTCATGCTGCACCGCATGTCGCGCTACATCCCTCACTTCATCGCACTGTCGGCATCGAGCCCCTATGTGCAGGGCCAGGATACGGCCTTCGACTCGGCACGCCTGAACTCGGTGTTTGCGTTTCCGCTGTCAGGCCGCGCCCCCATGGCGCTGACCTGGGACGACTTCACGGTTTACTTCGACAAGATGACGCGCACCGGCGTGGTCAAGAGCATGAAAGACTTCTACTGGGACATTCGCCCCAAGCCCGAGTTCGGCACCATCGAGATCCGCGTGTTCGACACGCCACTGACCATTGAGCGCGCTGCCGCACTCGCGGGCTACGTGCAGTCGCTGGGCGCATGGTTTCTGGCCGACCAGCCCTTCATGCCCGCCGAAGACGACTACCTTGTGTACACCTACAACCGCTTCCAGGCCTGCCGTTTTGGCATGGATGCGGTGTATGTAGACCCGGCTACGGGCGACCACATGCCGCTGCGCGAGCACATCCTCAAGACCATGGACAAGATCGCCGGACACGCCGCCGTGCAAGGCGCATCAAGCGCCATGCACATGCTGCGCACTGAGGCGGAGGCGGGCCAGAACGACGCGCGCTGGCTGCGCGAGCGCCAACGCGAAGAGCAATTGCTGGCCGAGGTCAGCCGCCAGGCAGCGCAGCGCTTTCGCGGCGCACCAGCCTGAGCGCGCCTCGCACCCGCACCTTCACGCCGCCAGCGCCAGCTTGCGCGCCTGCTGCGTGCGCCCGCCATAGCCCCAGTCGCTGGCGGGCAACTCCCGCACCACCACGTAGCTGGCCGTGGCCAGCGCGCCGTCACCGGCCAGCTGGCGCTGCAGTTCAGCAAATGCGGCCTGGATGAAGGCGGCCTTCTCTTCCCGTGTGTTCGTACCCTCTGTGATGCTGATCTCCAGCAGTGCCGTGGGCTGCGCGATGGGCGCACCGCCGATGTGCCAACGCGCGGCGGGCAGGTCGTCGATGACCACCGCCGTCACCTCGCGGCGCTTGCCCAGCAGGTCCACGGTCAAGTCGGTCAGCGCGCTGGCCAGCTGCCGGTAGCGCTCGGGGTTTTGTAGCGGGGCGAGTTTCAGAACAAGGGTTGGCATGGTGTTTTCAGCTCCGGGGTGGAAGGATTCATGGGCGCAGCTTCAGTACGCGCGAGGTGGAAAGCCCGGCGGACCATGCGCAGGAACCCACGCGCCACCCAGGTGTGGGCTTCGCGAATCGCGTCCTGCCGCAGCTGCAGCGCGTGGCGCTTGGCCTCGTCGCGCAGTCGCTGGTAGTCATCGGGGTGCAGGTGCTGTGGGTACATGCTCATTTCCTTTCAGGGTGAAGCCACTGTAGGCAGCACCGGGCACGGCGGAAACCGCCTGCGCTGCAAGGCCGTTTTGCACAGATTGCAAGGGGCCTGTGCGCGCATCGAGCGCGACGATTCGTGCAGAGGCTCCCCAGCCCCCCGCCGTTACCATTGCCCGATGCGCGATATCCGCTTTGAAGACATGCACCTGTTCGTGCGCGTGACCGATCTGGGCTCGCTCTCGGCGGTAGCGCGCGAGCGCGATGCGCCGGTGAGCCAGGTCTCGCGCACGCTGGCGCGCATCGAGAAAGCCTGCGGCGCACGGCTGCTGCACCGCACGACCCACGGCCTCACTCCCACACCCGAGGGGCTGACCTTTCTGGACTACTGCCGCCGCATCACCGGCACGCTCGACGAGCTGGAGGGCGAGTTCGCCCAGCAAAGTGGCCAGCCCAGCGGCTGGGTGCGAGTGGCGTCCAGCTCGGTGGTGGCCGAACACCTGCTGATCCCCAGCTTCGACAGCCTGCAGCACAAGCACCCGCAACTGCGTGTGGAACTGGTAGTGGACGACCGCATGGCCGACATGGCGCGCGATGGCATCGACATCGCCATCCGCACCGGCCCGCCGCTGACCGACACCGTGGTGGCGCGCCCGCTGGGCACGCTGGCACGCGCGCTGTACGCCACACCCGGCTACCTGCAGACACACGGCGTGCCCCAGCGCCCCGACGATCTGCGCCAGCACCGGCTCATCACCAACAGCGCGGTGGCGTTTCTGAACCACTGGCCTTTCCAGATCAATGGCGAACCGCGGGTGCTGGTGGCCGAGGGCCACTGGCGCTCGGGCAGCACGGCCATCACCGCGCGTTTGGCGCTCCAAGGCCTGGGCATTGCGCGCCTGGCCACGGTGGTGGCTGAGCCCCTGGTGCGCCAGGGCCTGCTGGCGCCGGTGCTGGCCGACTGCGTGGACCTGCAGCCCAGCCCCATCCATGCCATCACACTCACCCGCAGGCACCGGCTGCCCAAGATCCAGGCCTGCATCGACCATTGGGCGCAGTGGTTTTCCGCCGCAGAGCCGAATGCCTGAGCGGGTTCGCGCCGTTTTCTTCCTCCGATTCTTTAGGACCGCACCGTGGGTGAATTCGACCTGATTGCACGTTACTTCACGCGCCCCGCGCGCCCGGGCGGTGCCGTGGCCCTGGGCGTGGGCGACGACTGCGCGCTGCTCGCGCCCACACCCGGCATGCAGCTGGCCATCTCCAGCGACATGCTGGTAGAGGGCCGCCACTTCTTTGCGGACGTGGACCCAGACGCCCTGGGCCACAAGGCGCTGGCCGTGAACCTGTCGGACCTGGCAGCGTGCGGCGCGCGCCCGCTGGCCTTCACCCTGGCCTTGTCACTACCCCGGGTGGATGAAGCCTGGCTGGAAGGCTTCTCGCGCGGGATGTGGGCGCTGGCCGATACCCACGGCTGCGAGCTGGTGGGCGGCGACACCACGCAGGGCCCGCTCAATATTTGCATCACCGTGGTTGGCGAGGTGCCCCCCGGCCAGGCCCTGCTGCGCAGCGGTGCGCGGCCCGGCGACGACATCTACGTGAGCGGCACCTTGGGCGACGCCCGCCTGGCGCTGGAAGCCCTGCTGGGCCACACCCCCCTGCCCGCCGACGTGCTGGCCCGCGCGCGCCAGCGGCTGGAGCGCCCCACCCCGCGTGTGGCCCTTGGCCTGGCCCTGCGCGGCGTGGCCAGCAGCGCCATGGATGTGAGCGACGGGCTGCTGGGCGACCTGTCGCACATCCTCAAGGCCTCAGGCGTAGGGGCCCGGATCGACACGCACATCACTTCAAAACTGATAGCTGCCAGCGCTTATCCATCAAGCGCTAGCGGCCTATTTGATGCTGAATTTATCCACCAATGCACGTTGGCAGGCGGCGACGACTACGAGTTGGCCTTCACCGCCCCACCCGCGCAGCGTGACGCGGTGGCCGCCGCGTCGCAGGCAAGCAGCACGCCCGTCACCCGCATCGGCACGGTGCTGGTCACACCTGGACTGCAACTGGTGGATGCACAGGGCCAACCGGTAGACAAGCGCTACGCCTCGTTTGACCATTTCCGGTAACGGGCAGCCGTGACTGGCAAAAAATTTTTCGCAACCCATGAATCCTTTTGCGAAACCCGCGGCTCTTGGTGATGGAGGCGCCCTGTGTTGGCACCTCCTTCAACCGACCAAGGAGCCCATTCCCATGCTGTACCGCAAAAACATAACCCGCCCCGAAAGCTTGCTGCGCGTTGTCGGGGGCGTCGCCCTCATCGCTGCGGGCCTGTGGTGGCTGGCCGCATCGCCCCTGGGCCTGGCGCTGGTCGCCTCGGGCGTTGGCAGCATCCTGAGCGGCGTGTTTGGCTACTGCCCCGCCTGCGCCATGGTGGGCCGCAAGCCTGTTGAATGACATGAAACAACACCCCCTGAGTCGCTCCGCGCCTTCACCCCCGCTCTCACGCTGCGCGTGGGCAGGGGGACGCAGCCAGCGCGGCGGGGCGGCCCTTGCGCGGCTGCCCGCGCAGGGGTCGCACCGGTTTCACAGGCTGCGGGTGGCGCAATGCGCTGTGGAGGACTAAAACCATGACCGCCCCCACACTCGCCCAGCTGCTTCCCGCCGCGCGCAGCGGCGACGCCGTGGCGATGGAGCAGCTGCTGCGCCTCACCCGCCCCGACATCCGCCGCTATGCGCTGCGCCATTGCGCAGCCACCACGGCCACCGACGACGTGGTGCAGGAGGCGCTCATCATCGTGTACCGCCGAGTGGGCGCGCTGCGCGAGGTGGCGGCGTTTGGTGGCTGGGTGGTGCGCATCGTGCAGCGCCTGTGCATGCGGCCGATGCTGGCGTGGCTCAAGGCCGAGCCACTGGCGCAAGTCGAAGACAACCTCGCCTGGCCGCACCGCCCCGACCACGAGCTGCGCCACGACCTGGCCCTGGCCATCGACTCGCTGCCACCGATCTACCGCGATGCGCTCCTGATGCGCGACTTCGAGGAGCTCACGATCGAGGAGATGGCCGGGCGCCTGGGCACCACGCGCGAGGCCGCCAAAAGCCGACTGCACCGTGCCAGGGCCCTGGTGCGCGAGTACCTGGTGCCATCGGCGCCTGCGGCTCGCTGAGCCCCGCTGTGCACGCAATCTAACGGGCTGCGCAATAGTTCACGCAGCACGCTGCAGGCTTGTGCGTGGCCCGTGCAACAAGGTGCAACATCGCGCTCCATGGCTTATACCTACCTGTTCTTTCAGCCCGCAAGGTTGCCGCTGTCCACCGACGAGCTCTCACCCGACACGGTGCTGATGCTGCGCGACATCCATCACATCAAAACATCGCTCGCGCAGATGGTGCCGGGCCTGGAGTGGGCCCTGCCCACCTGGGGCCACGCCACGGTGCTCGGGCATGGCGTGGAATTTCATCTGCCCGACAACGCCGCCGACGGTCCGCTCGCCATGCATTGCTCGCTGCGCACCGACTACACCGCGTGGGTGCAGGCGCTGTGCGACGCGCTGGGCTGGCTGGCCTTCGATGAACGGCCCATGTGCCTGCAGCCCCACGGCCCTTCGTTTCCTGCCTGAGAACCCTGGGTCCGCGCGGCGCCTACTTGGCGATGATGGTCAGCAGCTCTTCGCGCGTTGTCGGGTCGGCCATGTATTTGGCGTAGAGCGGCGCCATGCGCCGCACGAAGGGCGAGACGTCCTTCACGCGCACGAACTGCGAGCCCTGCTTGGCGGTGGTCTCCAGCGCCTGGGCCACGCGCTTGTTCCATAGCTCGCGCATCAGCAGGGCGGACTTGGCGCCGGCCTCGGCGAAGGCCTTGCGGTCCTCGGCCGAAAGCTTGGCCCACAGCGCGGTGGACACCACCAGCGCCTCGGGCGAGATCACGTGGTTGGTCACGTACACGTTCTTGGCCAGCTTGTAGTGGCCGGTGGATTCGTACGACGGCATGTTGTTTTCGGCGCAGTCGATGGTGCCTTTCTCGAAACCGCCCAGCACCTCCTTGAAGGGCATCGCCACCGGCTTCGCATCGAGCAGCTTGACCATCTCGGTATAGATCTCAGACTGCTGCACGCGGATGGAAGCCCCCGCCAGGTCGCGGATGGTGGCGGGCGCGCGGTGGGCACAGTAGAACGAGCGCCCGCCACCGTCGTACCAGCCCAGCACCACAAAGCCGGCCGATTGCAAGTTGGCGGCAAAGCGCTGCCCCAGGGCGCCGTCCAGGTGGCGGAACATGTGGGCCGAGTCGGTGAAAAGGAACGGCAAGTTCAGCACCTTGATGCCGGGCACCGCATCGGACAGCGGGCCCGAGCTGAACTCGGCGATGTCGATCTCGCCGCTCTTGAGCATCTGCACGGCCTTGGGCTGATCGCCCAGGGTGGCGTTGGAGAACACCTCAATCCGGTAGCGCCCCTGTGTGGCTTGGCCCACCTGCTGCGCGAAGCTTTTCATGGCCTCGGTCACCGGGTAGCCGTCGGGGTGGATGTTCCACGCGCGCAGCTTGGTCTGGCCCCACGCAGCGCCTGCGCACAGCAACGCCGCCACCAACACCCCACCCACTCTCAGTCCCTTGTACATGTCTGTCCCTCCATCCTGTTGTTGTGCGATGCATTGTTAACGTCATCATCTGACGTCGTACAAATAATCACAAATTTCTACACCGAATCCAAGGCGGCGCAGGCTCGCGCCCTCGTAGGTACAAAGGTTTCCAACTGATCTTTAAAAACCCGAATCTTTCCAGTATTCATGCGGCTTTCAAAGGCATTTTGGCTCAACGCAACAGCCCCTTCGCGCCCGATTTTGCGACTACCAAGCCATCTACCCGATTGGGGTAAACGCCAGTGATGGGATGAAAACACACGCCCAAAATCCGCGCCAAGTTGTACGACGTCTGTTGTCAAGACGCCGTGTGGCCCGGGCCGATTGCCTTGGTGGCAGCAGGGCGCGCCCGCTTCTCCCTTTCCAGAACCCTTGCCATCCAACGAGGAGACATCCCAATGACGATGAAGCGCAGAGACTTCACCCTGAGTGCCCTGGCCCCCCTGCTGCTGAGCGCCTGCGGCGGCGGCAGCGACAACACAGCTTTCCCCCCCGGCCCCAAGGCCGACGCGGCGGACGCGCTCAAGCGCGCCACCCACTACATGGACGACACCGTGTCCTATCAGGGCGGCTACGTGTGGTCGTACTCGCCGGACCTGAAGCAGACCTTTGGCGAGATGGAGGCCTACCGCACCATGTGCTGGATCCAGCCACCGGGCACGCCGTCGGTGGGCCATGTGTACCTGGACGCCTATCACGCCACGGGCGACGAGCGCCACTGGCGCGCGGCCGAGCGCACCGCCACGGCCATCATGGCCGCGCAGCACCCTTCGGGCGGCTGGAACTACATCCACGACTTCGCGGGAGAGGCGTCGCTGAAGCAGTGGTACGACACCATCGGCAAGAACGGCTGGCGTCTGGAGGAGTTCCAGCACTACTACGGCAACGCCACGTTTGACGACGCAGGTACTGCCGTGGCCTCGCAGTTCCTGCTGCGCATGTACCTGGAACGGCGCGAGGCCCGCTACCTGCCTGCCGTGCAGAAGGCCATCGACTTCGTGGTCAACGCGCAGTTCGGGCCCGAGTACGGCGTGGCCAATGGCGGCTGGCCGCAGCGGTTTCCACACTTCCCTGGCGCGGTCAGCAGCATGCCGCTGCCCAACCCCTCGCAACTGCCCGCTGGGGCCAAGGCGGGCATGGAAGACGGCGACTACACGCTGCATGTGACCTTCAACGACGACGTGATGGGCGAGAACATCAAGTTCCTCACGCTGTGCGTGATGGCGCTGGGCGAAACACGCCTGCTGCCCAACATCAGCCGCGCCATGGAATGCATGCGCCTCATGCAGCAGCCGGGGCCGCAAGCGGGCTGGGGCCTGCAGCACCTCTCGCGCGAGAAGGATGGCCGCCCCGCCGGCTCGCCCGCCGGGGCCCGCAGCTACGAACCGAGGGCATTGGCCACCCACACCACGCAGACCAACATCCGCCAACTGTTCAACTACTTCCAGCTCACCGGCGACCGCAAGTACCTGGCGCGCATCCCCGAGGCCATCGCCTGGCTCAAGAGCTGCCCGCTGCCCGCCGACGCCGCCACCGTCAACCCGCTGCTGGGCGGTGGCCGCACCCACCCCACCTTTGTCGAGCTGGGCACCAACGACGGCCTGTACGTGCACCGCTATGGCTCCAACATCCACAACGGCGCCTACTACGTGGACAAGAACTACACCAACACCGTGAGCCACTACTCGGCCGGGCGCCCCATCGACATCGCCGGGCTGGAGGCCACGTACGCCAAGCTCAATGGCATGACGGATGCTGCGGTGGCCGAGTTGGCCGCGCGCTCGCCGCTCAAGGTGGCTGCGGGCGGGCGCGCGCTGCCCAAATACTTCTCGATCCGCGAGGTGGACTTTCCGGACCTGTTCACCGGCGCCGTGATGGCCACGCCCACCGTGCCCGAGTCGGAAGTAGCCACGCTGCTCGCCGAGCTGGGAACGCGCAACTACTGGACATCGCCCGTGCCCGAGATCGTGAACCCCTACCAGGGCGATGGCCCCACGGCGCCCTACACCGGCACGGCCTACCGCAGCAAGCACGTGGGCGATGTGTACGACACCTCACCCTACCCCGCCGACAACCCGCCCGAAGTACCGCCTTACGTGAAGAAGGACAGGCCGCAGTTCATCGTCACGGCCGAGTGGATTCGGCGCATGGGGCGGCTGATCGCGTTCGTGGCGCCTGTGGCCTAACCCAAGGCGTGAACCAAGGCCCGGCGCAAGGCGTGGCGCAATACGCTATGTTTTCAATAGCTACTTACGCTTTCCAGTAAAGCGCTGAATGGAAAAAGGGCTCCAAATCCCTGCACCAGACCGGGCCGCCGTCGACCACCACCCCACGGGGCGTCCGTCTTAGCGCATCTGGAACAGCTCCTGGTGAAAGCGCGCAGGCGAGCGCCCCAGCTGCTGCATGCCCAGGCGCACCGCCTCGGCAAAACCCTGCGGCCCACAGAACCACACACTCGCCGCCGGGCCGGTGCCTGCCAGCAGCGCTGTGGGTGTCACGGGCCCAGCGTCGTCGCTGTAGTGAATCTCCAGCGTCACGCTGGGCAAGCGCGCGCACAGCGCGGCCATGCGCTCGGCAAACACTGCCTCGCCCGCATGGCGCACGCAGTAGTGCAGGTGCACCCGGGGCGCCAGCGCGGGCGTGGACTGCATCGACTCGAGCCAGGCCATGAACGGCGTGGCGCCAATGCCTGCGGCCACCCACACCTGCTCGGTGGCGCTGTCGCTGCGAAAGTCAAAGCAGCCGTACGGCCCCTCGATACTCACCTGCTGCCCGGGACGGACATGCAGGGGCAACTGGTTCGTGTGGTCGCCCAGCGCCTTGATCGCAAAGCGCAGCACGCCATCGCCCTGGTCGGCGTTGAGCAGGGTGAAGGGGTGCGCCCCCTCGGCACGGCCAAAGGTGACAAACGCAAACTGACCGGCCGCATGCTTCCAGCCACTGGCGGGGCTGACCTGGCAGGTCACTTCCAGCACCCCAGCCCCTTGGGGCGACACGCTCACCACACGGGCCGCATGGCGGCGGCTGCGCCCGATGGCCCCGGCCAGCGAGCGCACGGCGCACAGCACCCCCACCAGCGTGCACAGGCCCACCAGCACACCCGCAGGCTGCTGCCACCAGGCAGGCGGCGTGAGCACCACAGCATGGAAGGCCAGCACCAGGTACACCACGGCCAGCAGCTTGTGCAGGTAGCGCCACACGTGGTACGGAAACCGCTGCCACAGCGTGATCACCAGCATGGCCGCGAGGAACCACACGGCCCATTCCCCCATCTCCTCGGCCAGGTGGCGGACGGTGTTGAGCCACCAATCCGCGCGCGGCGCGCGCACCGGGCGCCCCACCCAGGCGGCCAGCAGGCTGCGCGACAGCTGCAGCCCGTAGTGCAGCAACGCCAGCACGATCGCGCCAATGCCCGCCCACTTGTGCAGGCGGTAGCTCTTGTCCAGGCCACCGAGCGGTTTTTCCAGCCATGCAGGCCGCACGGCCAGCACCATGATCAGCGACATCAGCGCCCAGGCCGCCACCCCGGTGAGCAGGATCAGTTGGTTGCGCCACCACCAGACATCGCCCCACGCGGGCGGTGCAGGCTGGGGCACGATCAAAGCCAACATCCACACGCCGATGGCCACCGCCAGAGTGCCCCCCAAAACCTTCTTCCACATCACCAGCCCCACTAACTGTTGCAATGCAGCAACTTTAGAAACCCGCGATGAACGCCACCTGAACGGTGTGTGAAGCAGCGGCAAAGCGCGCCAGCTTGTGGCCGGAGGTTGATCTGCATCAGCCCTTTGCGCAGGTGCTGCCCTCCTCCGAATCAAGCCTGCACAAAACGCGCGAGCGGCCTGCGCGGCGTGGCAGGCACCTCGCCCTGCGGGTAACCCATGCGGCAGAACATCTGCACGGTGGGCTCCTGGGGTGTGCGCGGCGCGGGCCGCCCCAGCACCAGCTGGTGCACGCGCTCGAAGTGCGGGGCCATCTCGGCAAATTCCTGCACCGCCTGGCTCATGGGGTGCATGCCCACACCCAGGGCCGTGGCCTGCAGCTGCTGGCGCACATACAGGCGCCCGGTACGGATCTGGTCGCTGCGGGTGTTGGGGCCGGTGATCCACACAAAACCCATGGCTGTGCGGCTGTGGCCCTCAAAACGCCCCATGGCGCTTTTGTAGGCAGCGCTGCCTTCGGCCGGGGGCTGGGTGCGGTCGAACAGGCCCAGAGCGTCCACGGCGCGCACAAAGGGCGAGTTGATCGAGATGCCGTCGCGGTGCTGCAGGATCTCGGCCGGGCCCACGCGGGTGAGCTGGATGCTTTCCATCATCGTGCGCGGTGTGAGCAGCTCCACCCGGGCGGACTCCCAGCACAGCGTGCGCAGCGCGGGCAACTGGTCGGCACTGACGGTACCGCCAACGCTGAGCGGGGCTTGAGCCGATGCGCTGCCCAGCAACCGGGCCAGCAACTCGGGCGCCACGGGGCGGGTGGTGTCGAAATCGGTCTTGGGCGTGCGGCGGAGCAGCACCTGGGCAAACAGCGGGTCGGGCTGGCCGCCCGGCTTGAGGGTGATGCGCGCCACGGGGCGGTCATCCCAGTCCTTCAGGGCCGCAGGCATCTCACCCTGCGGCCACAGCAGCACCTCGCTGGCCACGCCTTGCTGGGCCAGCGCCATCACCAGCAGCTCCAGGAAGGCGCCATGGCCGATGAGTATCTGGCGCCCCCACGGGTCGGTCTGTGGCAGCACCCGCGCAGGGTCGGTGCGCAGGGTGATGACACCGCTCTCGCGCAAGTCCACCAGCCAGGGCTGCAGGTTGTGCGAATTGGGCGCGGTGATGGCGTAGGCCACCGCCCGGCGGCGCACATCGGTCTCGCCCACAGGGCCCTGCCAGGCCTCGACCGCCTCGGCGGGATAGTTCGAGCTCACGGCGCCGCAGGCGACCAGCGTGCCGGTGGTGGCGGCGGCGATGGTGCCACCCCCTGCCAAACGAATGAAGTTGCGACGGTTCATGAGAAGACTCCGGTGGTTCAAAGGTTGTGCCGTCAGGCCAGCGCAGCGCGGGTCGAACGCAAGGCTACGAGCCCCAAATCTGCCAGCGCCTGGCGCACGGCCTGATCGAAGGGGGTGTGGGGCTCGTCGCCGATGAGCGCGCGCAGGCGGGTGTTGTCCAGACGGTGGGGCGTGCGCCACAGATAGCGCATGTCCGCCAGCGCAGCGAACGTGGGGGCCACCAGCCCCATTACGCGCAGCAGCAGCCACGGCAACTGACCCACCCGCAGCGCGCCCGCATCGGGCAGCCAGCCCTGCTCTGCGGCAATGGCCGTGAAGCTGTGCAGCCACTGCTGCGCCGTGACGTGATGGCCAGCGAAATGCAGGCACTCGAAGGGGGCCAGCCGGTCCCGCTCTTGCGCCACGCGCACGAAGGTGCGGGCGAGGTCGGGCAGATAGGCCCAGGGCGTGGCTACGTCCAGCGGGCCGGGCCAGGTGATGCGGCCCCGGGGCAGGTCCTTGGCAATGGCCTCGTCCAGCCAGCTGCCGGTGCCACTGCCAAAGAAGTCCCCGGCGCGCAGCACCACGGCGCGCATGTCGCCCCCTTGCGTGGCAGCCTGCAGGCGCAGCTCCAGTTGCACCCGCATGCGGCCCTTGAAGCCCGTGGCGGCCTGGGGTGTGTCTTCGTGCAGCACGGGCGGCATGGATTCGCCAAAGTTGTAGACGTTACCGGGCAGCATCAGCGTGGCGCGCAGCTGGCGGGTGACGGCAATGGCAGATTCCATCAACGCGGGCGCCTCTTCGCGCCAGGCCTTGTGCGTGTAGGCGGGGTTGAGCGCATGCACCACCACCTGCGCGCCTTGCGCCTGGGCCGCCAGTGCGGCGGTGTCCTCCACCGCCACGGGCATCCACCATACACCGGCGATAGCGGGCAGCGCAGGCCCGCGCGCACCGGGCCGCACCTGGGCCAGCACCTGCCAGCCGGCCTGGGCAAAGGCCCGGGCCGCCGCCAGTCCCAGCCGGCCCCGGGCGCCCAGGATCAACACGGTGGAAGGGTTGTCCGTGCAGGGCGGAAAGCGGGGGTGGGTGTTCATGTCAGGGCTCCATTCACAAGGGATATATCAATTGTGGAAACGCAGAACCCGTTACACAATTGGCTAAGCATTCATAACAGCAATGCAAATTTGAATATCTCCAACCACCCTGCTGTCACCCCGTTGCGGGCACGCTATCGCCATGAACCAAACCTTTGACTGGAGCCTGGTGCAGTCCTTTCTGGCCGCGCTGGACCAGGGCAGCCTGCTGGGCGCAGCCCGGGTCCTCAACGCCAGCCAGCCCACCATTGGTCGCCACATTGCCGAGCTGGAATCGCAGCTGGGCGTGGTGCTGTTTGAGCGCACAGGGCGCGGCTTGTTACCCACCGCGACGGCGTTGCGGCTGGCCGAATCGGCCCGCGCCATGGAGATGGGCGCCCACCAGCTGGCACGCAGCGTGTCGGGCGCGGAGGAAGGCGTGACGGGCACCGTGCGCATCACCGCCAGCCAGCCCGTGGCCTGCGTGCTGCTGCCGCCCGTGCTGGCGCGCATGCGCCAGGCGCTGCCCGAGGTGCAGGTCGAGCTGGTGGCCAGCAACCAGGTCACCAACCTGCTGCGCCGCGAGGCCGACATTGCGCTGCGCATGGTGCGCCCCGACCAGGCCAGCCTGGTGGCCAAACGCATCGGCGCGGTCACGCTGGGCGCCTATGCCCACCGCGACTACCTGCGCCGCAAAGGCACACCCCGGCAGCCGCCCGATCTGCTGCAGCACGAGTTGGTGGGCAACGACCGGCACGAGGACATCCTGCAAGGCTTTGCCGCCATGGGCTACCCGGTGGAGCGCCAGCACTTCGCGTTTCGCACCGACGACCTCATGGCGTATTGGGAAGCCGTGCGCGCAGGATTGGGCATTGGCTTTGTGGGCAACTACATGGCCCGCACCGACCCAAACGTGGTGGCGGTGCTGCCCCAGCTTGCGTTGCCCGAGCTGCCTATCTGGCTCACGGTGCACCGCGAGATCCGCACCAGCCGCAGGATTCGGGCGGTGTATGACTTTTTAGCGGCGCAAGTGCCTGGGGTGTTGTAGCCCCGTGCCTGCGCTGCACACCTACGCCCTGTCGGGGCGCAACAGCATGCCGGGTTCACCCGATGGTTTTGCAAACGACGCAAAGCAGGTCTGCAAATAGTCCATGGTGGCCAGCACTTTGGGCGCGCGGTGCCGGGTGCTCAGAATCACCGCAAATATGGGATGGCTCCCGCGTTCCACGGCCTGTGACAAGACCGGCAAGAGCTTGCCCTGGTCCACCAGCGCCTGGCCAATCACGTCGTTCATGCGTGCAATGCCCGCGCCACCCAGGGCGAGGGAGATCACCGCTGCGCTGCTGTTGACCTGCACTTTGCCCTTCACCATCAGCATGGTGGGCTCGCCGTTCACCCGAAAATCCCATTGGTTGTGCGACGGGGTGGAGGCGTTGGATATGAGCCGATGCGCAGCCAAATCCTGCACGGATATCGGAGCTCCGTACGTTTGCACATACCCAGGTGATGCATAGAGTGCACGACCATGGCTGCCCAGCGACCGCGCCACGGATGCCTGTGCCGGGTCGACGCCAGCGCGAATCGCAATATCAATCGACTCATCGGCCATGTCCACCACACGGTCTTCCACCTGAAGTTCGACCGTCAGCCCCGGATACTGGGCCCCTAGAAGGTGCAGCTTGGGAATCAAGACATATTCAGCGAGCAGCTGGCTGACACTGATGCGCACTGTGCCGCCAATGTGCAGCGAACGCCCACCAAATCCGTCTCGCAACTGGGCATATTCGCCCAAAATCCGCCGCGCGTGCTCCAGGAACATTTCGCCCTCTTCCGTGAGCGACAGGCTGTGGGTGGTGCGGTGGGCCAGACGCAAGCCGCAGGCCGCCTCGATGCGGGCCATGCCGCGCGAGACGTGGCTTGCAGCCACGTTGCGCTCGCGTGCCACGGTTGAAAACGAGTGTGCCGAGGCAATTTGCACAAACAAGGCGAAGTCATCCAGCGTGAGGTTGTCCATGGTTGTGCATTTTCTGCACAAGCGCTGTGTCCGGCCAGCTGTTTCCGAAGTCTTTGCGATTCGCGACAGTCCGGGTGTGCGGATGGTCCGCACCAAGCCATCAACTTTCTGAAGCTGCTATGCCCCTCACACTCATCATCACCGAAGGTATCCTGCCCAAAAACCGCCAGCAAAGCACCATGGCACGCCTGTCGGAGGCCTTTCTCAAGCTGCACGGCTTGGCTGGCAACAAGTTCTTCACACCCAACGTCATTGGGCATATTTCAGAGCTCCCTGAGGGCAGCACCTACGCGGGAACAAGCCCGACCAACGTCGCCATCGTGGAATGGCTCACGCCCTCATTTGCATTTGCCACACGGGAAGTGCAAACCGCCTATGTCGCCGAGGCCACCGAGATCCTCTTTGAAGCCTGCGGCGGCAAGCAGCCCCGCGAAAACATCTGGGTCAACCTGAAATACGCGGTGGACGGCATGTGGGGCATTGGCGGCAAGGCATACACCAACCAGGAGCTGGGCGAAGCAGCAGCCCGCAGGTAAATCCAGCACGCCTCAACACGGTGTGTGCGACTGTATCGCCCCACATTGCCACACCGTGTGTCCAAACCACCCCAAGGCCCAGCATGACGACTTTTGACGATGAAGGACTGAGCCCCCAGCCCACCCGATTGCTGCATACCATGTTGCGGGTGGCAGATCTGGAGCGGTCCATCGAGTTCTACACCAACAAGCTGGGGATGCGCCTGCACCGCCAGGAGCGCTTCCCCCAAGGCCGCTTCACCTTGGCTTTTGTCGGCTATGGCCACGAGTCCACCGACGCCAGCATTGAACTGACCTACAACTGGGACCAGTCTGCCTATCAACGTGGGACGGCCTACGGACACATCGCGTTGGCCGTTCACAGTGTGGCCAAAAGCTGCGCCAGCCTGCAAGCCGCCGGGGTTTCGGTAGTTCGCGAGGCCGGACCCATGCAGTCCCTCTCTCCGGACCGGACTTCACCAGAAAACATTGCCTTCATTGAAGACCCTGACGGCTATCAGATAGAGCTGATTGAGCGGCGGTAGCGCGATCCCCCCACGAATCACCGGAGGCACACCACGCGGGGGCACTGCATCCGCAGCTCGGGCTGCTAGCATCCTTCGCTGTCCATCCACGCCCAAGGAGTCCCGTGATTCATAGCCCCAATATCCCGCGCCTGCACCGTACCTTGGGCCTTTTGAGCACAGCACTGCTCTCCATCGCGGCCTCGTCGGCCCAAGCCCAGGACACCTCCCGCATCGCCCGCGTCACCGTCTACCCCGGCAGCGCCACGGTGGAGCGTGTGGCCAAGGTGCTCGCTGGCGCGCGCAGCCTCACGCTGCCCTGCCTGCCCGCGTCGCTGGATGTGCAAAGCCTGCAAATCAACGCCGACCCCGCCTTGCGCGTGGGTGAGTTCAATGTGCTCACCGAAGACCGCGATGTGGCGGCGGGCTGCGCGAGCCCGCTGGACGGCCGCATCCGCGAGCTGGAAGACCAGATCGCAGGAGTGAAGGCCGAAGCCTCCGCCCTGCAACTGGTGGATGGTTACCTGCGCAGCGTGGCACAAACCGGCAATGGCCAAGAGGCGGCAGCGCCCGCTACAAGCGCCCCCCGTGTCGCCACCCCGACGCCCGCACAGATCACCGCTACCGCCGATGTACTGCGCAAGTCTGGCCAAGACAGCTTTGCACGCGCGCACCAACTGCAACGCAAGCAGGAGGCGCTGGAGCTGGCCCTCAAGCCCCTGGTGGCCGAGCGCGACCGCGTGGCCAGCCAGCGTGCGCGGGTGGTGTCCGTCACCATCAACCTGGCCGCCGAGCGCGAGGCCGAGCTGCGCCTGTCTTACCAAGTACGCGGCCCTGGCTGGCAACCCACCTACCGTGCCACGCTGGATGCCACCAAATCCACCGTGCTGATCGAGCGCCAGGCGCTGGTGGCGCAAAACAGTGGCGAAGACTGGAGCAACGTTCAACTGACCCTGTCCACCGGCCAACCAGGCCGCGCCACGCAGGGCCGCTTGCCGCGCGAATGGACGCTGGATGTGGCCCCGCCGCCGCGCCCCGTGGCCGCAGCCGCCCCCGTGATAGCAATGGCGGCAGCGCCTTCGCCCGTGGCACGCTCGCGCAACGCGGTCGAGGAGGCCATGCCCACCTTCGACGTCAGCACCCTCGACAAGGGTTTTGCCACCGAGTTCGCCGTGCCGCAGCGCATCACCGTGCCATCAAGCGGCCAGCGCGTGACGCTGGCGCTGGGCAACCACACGGCCCCCGCCACGCTGATCACCCGCACAGCCCCCGCCGTGGAAGAAGCCGCCTACCTGGTGGCCCACATGGCCCAGCCGCCGGGCGTGTGGCCCGCAGGGCCAGCAGGCCTGTACCGCGACGGCGCGTTTGTGGGCAACGGGCGCATCGACTTCGGCACGCCCAGCGCGGGCGCCCCGGCGGGCAGCACCAGCCTGTCGTTTGGCCGCGATGAACTCATCACCGTGCGCGCCGAGCCCGCGCAGGACCTGACGGGCAGCACCGGCTTTACCGGCTCCC